>TARA_B100000686_G_scaffold30225_1_pt1 | contig 49503 bp, 37 predicted proteins | sample TARA_B100000686 | Tara Oceans TARA_B100000686 (sample SAMEA2622733) | marine metagenome | biome: marine biome (ENVO:00000447); feature: marine epipelagic mixed layer (ENVO:xxxxxxxxx); material: "saline water (ENVO:00002010), including plankton (ENVO:xxxxxxxx)" | depth 150 m
CATACTTCTTTATTTTTTCTGCAACTTTTTTTAATCGGTTCTTACGCCGTGCTGCAATCCCCACAATTGCTCCTTCCTTAGCAAAATAATATGCAAGGGATTCTCCTATACCAGAAGATGCTCCTGTGATAAATACAGACTTCATAATGGGAATATAGTACCTTCTCTCGCCACATTGAATCTTTTACTTCGAATCAGATTCGCAGCGGCACTATTATTAACTATAGCTGGATTAGAGTGGTTTAAGTGAATAAAAAATATTTTATTTCTATTTGGTGTATTAAGATTTGAAAAGAGATCAAGACTTTCAATAATAAAAGGATGGGGTATTTCTGTCATATCTCTATTGGGCAATTCTTCTTCAGAATAAAATGTCCCATCTAAAAGTGCGAAATCTACGTGTTTGATTTTTAATATTATGTCTTGATCCCATTTTTCCCACTTATCAATATCTGGGATAAATAATAGATTTTTGTTAGCACCTATAATTTGGTAGCCTACTGTTTCAGAATATTCATCTCGATGCGGAACCAGTATTGGTTTAATAAACAAGAAATCACTTAATTTGACTTCTGTATTTTTTTGGATTTCCATAATATTTATGTTTTGCAAATTGACTAGTTGGTCCCATGGACCATTTGATTCTAAGAAACGTTTCATTCTAGGCATGGCAAAAACAGGAATATTTTTAGCCCCCATCACTTCTCTACCTAGATGTAAAAGCCCCGTATAATGTCCTACATGAGCATGTGTTAAAAATATACCTTTTAGTTTTGTATCATGAACCTGTGTAATTATTTGATATTGTTCTGGAAAATCTAATGTAGCATCAATAATCCAGCTTTGTTTTTTCCTAGGGTCAACAATTCCAATACATGAAACTTTTTCTTTCTTAGCCTTTCCCCAAAATTTTTTACAGCATCTTTTCTGGCAGTCGGTGTGAGGGAGTCCACCATCTTGAGCAATACCTAATATGACTACATATGGTTTTTGAACGTTATTTCCTGCATGGAGTGATCCTATAAATATTAGTATAAAAAAGAAAAAATTTAACACTATACTTTAATATGAATTTTTTTTCTATACATCCAATATAAAACTAACCAAAAACCAAAGACATGGGTTAAAGCAAACAACAAAGAACCATTCAATTCTCCTGCAAGAGGGACAAATACTGAATAATAAAAGTAGCTATAGGCGCTTAAAGTTTCTCCTTGGAAATTCATTTTAATATTGATTATTGTTTTGGCCCATAACCCAGAAATAATAAATAGAAAAATAGAATTAGTACCAAAAACTTCGAATACCCAAAACGGATTTCCCCATTTTTTGATGTCAATAAGATATGTTAACCCTGAAAGAACCAAAGCACCAATTCCTCCTGTATATAAAACGTAGGGACTGGTCCAAAGTGCTTTATTTATGGGAAAGAAAAGTCCCCAAATCTTACCAATTATGACTAAAGAAATACCAAAAATCGCCATGCGTTTTATGCAATCAGAATAATTTTTTGTGGTGTGAAGCATTCCCCCCATTAGGTATCCAATGATAACGGTACCTATTGACGGAAAAGTGCTCAGGATACCTTCTGGATCAAAAGCAATCTTATTCCCGGCCGTATCTTTGAAACCATGATAAAGATGAGTATCTCCTAGAATCAAAAGATCAACTTTACGTGCGAAATTTTCTATCAAAGAATATGGATTGTTCATTGCACCTAACCAGAGAAAAAACCAGTAAAAGATTAGAATCCCTGTAGTTATTTGAATTAATTTTTTAAAATCATATTGAATAATGATTATGGCACTTATACCATACGCCAGTGCTATGCGCTGAAGGACTCCCATTATTCGAAGAGTCGACCAATCCCAATCTTGCCTTATAAAAGGATATGCATTTAGTAGGATACCTGCCATGAATATGGAAAAGGATCGCCAGAAAATGTGCTTGTAAAACTTTTTGGATGGGAAATAATGCCATTTTACAAAAGCAAATCGCATCGAAGCACCTACAATGAAAAGAAAAAAAGGAAACACAAGATCTGTTAAAGTACATCCATGCCATTTAGCGTGAAGTAGTGGCGCATAAACATTTGCCCAGCTTCCAGGATTATTAACTGTTATCATTAGAGCAATAGTCATACCTCGAAAAACATCTATAGAATAGATTCGTCTTGGTTGTTTCATTATGGATTTATACCAACTTTAGTTAAGGTTAATTTGCTGTAAAAGCGAATTTAATAAAAATTTTGGTTCCCTAATTTTTGCTACCTTTGTTTTTTTTAGTTCAACTTAGATATGCTTTTTCTCCAGACTAGAAAAAAACCTAGAATTGCAAATCCAAGTAAAATTACTGCTTGGCTGTATTTTAAAAATATTAAACTTCCAATTCCAAATGTGAACCCATAAATCATCATAATGCCAGAAATCCATTGAATAAAAAACCCTTTAGACACAGGTTCCATAGTATGAGTGAATTGTTCTGAGATAGATCCCCACCAACCCCCTGGTTGCACACGCTCATAAAATTCCGTCAGTGTCTCTTGGGGTTCTGGATCCGTTAATAAAGTAACAGTTATCCATGTCGCTATAGCCAAAGGAACAATGATCATGAGTTTATGGTGAATCTGTAGTGATATCCCAAACAATATTGGTGGTGAGCCAAACAGAGAATAATTATTTCCAGCTTGTATAGTTTGAGAAGCAGCAATGATTTCTAATATAATTGTGATAACAATAGATGTAAATAATGCAGTAATCTCACTCCATGCATTCACTCTCCACCAGAACCAGCGTAGGATAAGTACAAGTCCAATACCTGCACCCATAGAAAAAATAAATTCCCATGCTTTGGAAATACTTTGCATTTTTAATGAAGTAAATGCAGCCAGAGCCATTAGAATTACAGTAGAAATCTTACCGACTATCACGTAGTGCGATTCTGATTCGTGAGGCTTGTAAAATCGTTTATAAATGTCATTAATGATATAAGATGCACCCCAGTTTAAATGAGTATCTATTGTTGACATAAAGGCAGCTAGGAAAGAAACAATCAATATACCCTTAAGACCAGGGCCCAATAATGTATTCATTACTAATGGATATCCAGCCTTTACTCCTAATTCAGAATAAGAATCAGGGATTGTAGGGAACATTACGATTGAAACCAAAGCAACAATTATCCAAGGCCAAACTCGTAATGCATAATGGGCTAAATTAAACCATAGAGTTGCTAAAAGGGCATGCCGTTCATTTTTCGCTGAAGACATTCTTTGAATAATATATCCACCGCCATCTGTACCATGGTGACTCCACCACATTATTCCAATAAATACCAAGAATTTAGAAAAAGGGGATTCCCAAAAAGTTATTGTATTTAGATCAGATTTTGGAAGAGGTGGAATAAACTTTATAGTATTATCATTTGTAGAACTGATATCTGCTAATCCTGATAATTTAGATAATAGATTTTCCATCCCGCCAATATAGTTTAATGCTATAATTGCAAGTGCTATTGATCCAAACATTGCAATACAGAACTGTACCATATCCGTGATAACTACTCCCCAGAATCCCGATAAAATTGCATAGACTAAAGCAATAATAACACATATCCAAACAGCAGTCCATTTATCTATATTAAGCATTACAGATGTAACGGATGCCATGGCATTAATTACCCATCCCATAACAATAAAATTATAAAGTATTGAAAAATATCCTGCCTTAAATGCTCGAAGCAATGCTGCCGGTCTTCCACTGTAACGAATTTCAAGGAGCTCGTTGTCGGTTAGAATTTGAGCTCTTTGCCAGAGACGAGAAAAAAGGAATACACCTAGAAGTGAACCCATCAGAAGATTCCACCAGAACCAATTCTGCCATATTCCAGGACCTCGAACAAATTCTGTAATTGCTAGCGGTGTATCAGCGGCAAACGTTGTAGCTACCATTGATGTTCCCACAACCCACCAAGGAAGGGAACGACCAGAAAGGAAATATTCTTCTGTATTTGAACTGGCTCTTTTTGAAAAATATATACCTACACCTAATGAAAATACAATGTAAGCCAGAATAATTGACCAATCTACCCAATGCAGACTGATAGGTTCAGTCATAAAGTTTCCGAATCTGAGTTGATTGGAAATAATGGTTCAAAATCTCTGTGGAATTTTTTCCTGATAAAGCCATTCCTAATGCTCCAATCTGACATAGTCCCACACCATGGCCCCATCCTGCACCTTTTAGATGAAAATTTATTGGATGAGGGCCGTCACCAAAGTCAGTTTGAATAAGAAACGCTGAGCTAAAAAGAAAATTTGGGTGTAAAACTTGACGAATTTTGTATTCAGATTCTATAGTTATGGAATGACTTTGGTCGCTAGATATACCATCAATCTTAAGACTAATTATCCTACCAGAGATTCCTCGCTTTAAAGGAATCAATGAGTGGATATATTGAAAATCATTTTCTGTTTTCTCATTTATAGATTTCAACAGTTGTTCTTGCGTAATGGGACAATTCCAACGAAAATAGTTTTCTTCTTCATCAACATCTCCGAGATAGGTTCCCAGCTGATCTTTAGGAACAAAATCAGGTCCACAGAAGCAATTAGGATTTGAAAGGAACCAAGATTTTCTTCCTATCGCATTATGCAACATAGGGGGTGATATCCCTTCTGAATCTATTACAGAGCGAAGGTAAGGTTTTGGTTCTCCAGGCCAGACATTTTCATTATTTTCTGTGATTCCTCCGCACGATTTTGAATACCTTGCATCACAGATATGATGATAAAATATTAATATCTTTCCTCGTGTGGACTTAGTCGCTGTCTTAGCAGAATCTGTGATGTTATCTATACCTTGATATCTTTGACAGCAGTCATCATTACAAGCATCTATTTTCAAATTTTTATGTTTCTGTTCTTCAGCGGCTAATAGCCAAGATCGGGCAGAAATAGTTTGTGCTTCCAGCAACGCTTCTGGACAGCTGGAGCTCATTTCAGATGTAGCTACACACATGATATAATCTTCCAGCTTAATTTTATTTACAACAAAAAGTGTTTCATCCTTTAAAGAAATTATTAGTTCCCCTGGTACAGTAATTTTAATATTTTTCTCCCAGTGAAATCCTCTTCCAACCCGAACTGAATTTAATTGAGTATAATCGTTGTCTTCATATATAACGGGGATACACTGTATTTCATTTGTCTGGTGTCCATTAGCAAAAAGTTTATTATTCTCAACTTTTATATTTAGTGTATTTTCTAATATTTTTTCTGGTTTACCCTTAAAAAGAAATTTAAAACTATCTGGGTTGGAAAATAGAAGTGATAACTCGTTTTGATTATCTTCTGGTAAAACCAATCCAATAAAAACAACTGGTTCAGAACTAGGGATATTCCCTTTTACGAGCATGCTTTTTTCCAAGCTGCCCCTAGGGCAGCAGTCCTACGGTCTTTTGAAAGAGTAATGGGAATATTATGATTTAAAGAAGAATGTATTTTTTTCATGAACGTATTTTTTCCATTTTGTAATGATAGTGCTATAGCTAGTCTTTGTCCAATAACAATTTTTTGACAGTTTTTATTTGTTTTCTTACCTATGTATTTTACTCTATTTATGACCAAAATTCTTAGAGCTTCTACGGCTTGTGTTAATAGTCTATCCGCAGATTGATTTCCTTTTTCTGCAAGTATTATAAGTTCTTCCAAGGAAGTGATTGGATCGTAGTTTTCCATCCTATTAAAAGTATTAATCAGATATTTTGGCGCCAAACTGGATTCAACAGAGTTTCCAGTCGGGAGTGTTAATTCCCAGGAACGTTTTAAATTATTATCTTTATTGAAATCAGCAATTTTTCCATTAATGATTAGGCCGTCTGCAATACCTGTTCCTCCACCGATATATATTCCATTACTAATATCACGTAAAGAGCCAGATAACCCTTTAATTTCCCCAATAAGACAGCAAACAGAATCGTTATATATTTGATTAATAGGAATATTCTTTTTTTTTAGTTGATCTACGAAGTCTGGTATTCTAGGTCCATTAACCAATAATATTGTTCCATCTTCATCATCGTTTTTCAAACCTGGAAAACATAATCCAACACCTGATATTTTTTGGTTTTTTTTCAAGGCCTGCCGGTAGCAGGTCTGTACTGTATCAATAATGATTTTTCCTTGCTGTTTTTCATTCAATGATATTTTTAAATCTTTTGACTGTTTGAGTTCTTTTTGTATAGATATATGCAATGGTTGAAAATTATTATTCCATCCTGGCATTTGCTCATAGCTGATCTCATAATTAAATGCATTGTAACTGGCTAATTTGGATTGGTCAGAAATCTGAATAGATTGTGCCATCATTTTGGTAGCTCCACCATCTATACCCAAATAAATTTTACTTTTAGTCATTTAATTTTATTTTTGACCTTAAAGATTTTATGCGATTCAGGGATTCATAAATCTTATTTTTACTTATTTCTCCTTCAGAAACTAACTCTCTAAGACAATGGACTGCATTAGGAATTAAATTAGGATCATACTCCAGATTATTACCTAGAATAAACATATCTACACCGGCATTAAGCATGTGTTTCAATGTTGTTTTCAAATCATAGTGAGCTGAAATTGCCTTCATACTTGGGTCATCGCAAATAACAATGCCTGAGAACCCCATTTTTACCCTCAATAAATCAGTTATTGTTTTTCTTGACATTGAAGCAGGAAACTCATTGTCAAAATTATTGTGAAAAGTATGTGCAATAATGATTGCATCCAGATGTTTAGATTTTATAAGATCATTATACGGCTCAAGTTCTTTTTCGCTCCAGGTATTGGTAATGTCTGTAGCTCCTGCGTGTGTATCAGCTGACGCCGATCCTTGGCCTGGAAAATGTTTTCCACAGCAAATAACCCCTTTATTTTGGAGTTGTTCTATAAATACGCGTGAATGATGAGTGATTTTTAGAATATCTGAACTTAATGCTCTGCCTTGTTTAGCAATAAAAGATGATTTTCCTCCATCTATATCAAGGACTGGAGCAAAGTTTAGGTTAATATTTAAGTCATTTAATAACTCACCCAATTTTTTAGAATAGTTTTCAGTAAAATTAATATCATTGTTTTTTCCAATTTCTTTCCAAGATGGAAAATCAGGGAAACCATACTTTATATTGAGACGATTTACTTCTCCTCCTTCTTGATCAATCGCAATAAATAGTGGTTCTTTAGAAATGGATTGTAGACTGTTATTTAAACTTTTCAGTTGTTCAGCTGATTGAATGTTTCTTGTCCCCAATTGTTTATATTCCAAGTCCATATCATATAAAATCACTCCTCCTAATTGGTAATCATGAATCCATTTTTGTATAAGTGTACCTTCAGATATTGATGATCCTCGAAATCCAGCGATGATAAGGTTTCCAATTTCTTTAATCATTATTTCATTAACATTATTTTTTGAGTGAAAATATTTTTTTTATTTTTCAATTGAATAAAATATAGTCCGCTACTCCATTTACCAGCATTCCATTCAATTTGATGTTTTCCTCTATGAAACTCTGCATTTTTCAAAATACTCTGAATGTTTTTACCATTAACATTATAGATATCTAAATCTAATACCTGATCATTACTAATATGAAATGGAATAGTTATTATTGGATTAAATGGATTTGGAAAACTAGGATATAAATGAAAACTCTTGGGTAGAGAACTGGATTCATTCGATTTTAATATATTTTCAAAATTATATTGCGGTCCTACCTCATGAGATAATTCAGATCCAAAATATCCAGAGATATAAACATTAGTAATTGAGATATCGCCATATAGTCCAGGCAAATCATCTCTGTTCTAGGGTATGTATGTGAGTACACCTTCACCCGCAGGTAAAGGATTTCCTGTATTTTGTGAAAGTGCAACTATTCTTCCAGTTTCAATGATCGAAACAGTCTATCCTGCTGATTCAGCTCTTCCTGAATTTCCATTTTGGAACTCAAGTTCATTAATACCTTCGCCTGCCAAATTATTAATATTGATATCGAACTGTATGCCGTATACAGGAATATAATTTTCGATAATAATCGCTAAGGATCCACTAAACGTATCTTCTGATAAGGTCAAATAGACATCTGCATTAGAGTGAATATTTTCAGTGTGGATTATTAAATGGGACGCAATAAAATAATTTGGTTCAGTGTGACCAGTATTGTTGTAATTACAAGATTGGCAAGTAACACCTTTAATACATGATATGTTATTTGGAGAACACTCATTGAAGTATTCTTCCAAGATATAAGATAAAGTTGCAGTATCCCCTGGTGATATAAAATTGGATAAATCAAAATCTATTGGTGTTACTATAGCGCCTGGGCAAAACCCTGCACGGTTGTATTGCCACGATCCATACTGTGGTGAACATGGATTATCCTGACAATCATCTCTCCAAAAATTATGGTTATATAAAAATACATTATTTAAATAAATCTGATGTATTTTTTGTGAAAATTCCGCGGCATTATCGGTATTTCCTTGTCCGTGTCCTGTAGTAATCATTCTAAGATATATTGATTGTGCATCCTCTGGGATATATTCAGTAATCGGGTAAAAATTAATAGGATTTGTTTCATCACCGTATACAGCGTAACTATCATTCCACATATTTCTTATAACAGTAAATGGGTGATTTTGAACCCCTGAAACAAATTCAAACTGGATAGTTAGAAGCCATGCTGGCTGAACCCATGTATCAATATAAGGAACGCAAGTTGATTTCCCCTTTTAATATTGATCGGTAATCAGTCACATCTAAGGTCCAGTCGCATTCAACGTCATAAGGTGTTATGTAACGTCCAATCTCATACCAGCTATTTAAATATTCTACCGATATGTTGGCTTTCCGATCCCAAGGATCGCAACCATCTGTAGGGCAGGATAGATAAATATGCATTAGAATCTGTTGATAATCATTATTATCTTCTGGAAGTTGAGTTGTATTAGTGATAATACGATTATTTGTTCCACCTCCAAAGAAATGATGCACATCATTAAGAGCTGTTACTTTTGTATCACCATGTAAATAATGAATAAAGAATAAAATAATTATAGTTTTTTTCATCAATTTATTTGAGAAAGATAACTTTGTTTGTTTATAATACCCGTTAGAAATTTGCAGCACATAGTATCCCGACGATAAGTTTGTAGGTATCCATTTTACATGGTGTTTTCCTGGATTCTTTATTTCGTAAAGTATCGTATTAACTTTTTTCCCATTTAAATTAAATAATCAAATATCTATAAATGACTTAGAACTTATTTCAAAAGTGATATTATTGACGGGGTTAAATGGATTTGGGAAACTAGATAAATTAAATTTTTCTAGGATTTAGGAAATTTGCACTTTTTTTCTATTATTTCTCCAGTCAACAACGGAAAAATGATTTATTTTCACTTTATCATCCAAGAAAAAAAGATTTTCCGATTCCAATGAGCTTCCATCTAGGCTGTAAGCTATGATTTTTTCATTAGACTGTTTCCATACCCAGCCAGTTGGAATTGTATAATCACTTATTAACAGAGGATTCGATAATTCAATTTGGAAACCTGCAATTTCACCGTTTGTTTGAAGAATAATACAGTTATCTTTAACTACATAATTTGCTTTTTTAATACTGACTCTGGAATTACCATCAATATCTAAAATCCACTGAATTAACAATACTAGATCTACAATGTCTATAATGCTATCCTGGTTTGTATCTGCAGCATTTATTTGAATTTCTGTTCCAGCTTCAATTCCCAGCATGATAGCTACAAGAATTACAGTATCATAAATATTTTGTACGTCATCAAAATTTAAATCACCACTTAATCCTGACATATTGTATCCATCTGCCCATTCTGGATTATCATAAATAATTCCTTGATGCGCATTGCCTGAATTATCATATAGAGTATCTCCGATACCTTCATTAAAAGAGTAGTATGCCACCAATCCATCCTCGCTACCTAATAAAGTAGTATTCATGTCAGAAAGTATTTCTGATTCTGATCGAGCGATATTCCACAAGCGGATTTCGTCTATTTTACCATGAAAATAGCGACCTCCATAATCACTGCCGATACGCAGAGGATTTGTATTTGCACTTATGGTAAGCGGGTTTCCAGACAGTGAATATTCTATACCATTTAAATACAATTTTCGTTATCCTGATTGATTGACTGCTGCAATATGAAACCAGCTTCCTGTATAAAGTAAACCTGTAGCTGTTTCAGATTCATCAAAAGAGATACCGGTGTATGGTGATTGGGATGTAAGCCTTAATACATATCCGTGTGATGCGGGGGTGTGGTATTTGGAGATAATCCCCGAAAGCCAATCAAATGATTCAGGGAAAACCCAGGCCTCAAGAGTATAGTTATTTGTGAGGTCTCATTGAGGATGGTCCTGGATGGATACGTAATCATTATTTCCATCAAATCGTAGAGAATATTCTTGTCCAAAAACAAAACAGAGTGAGAAAAAAAGAAAAAAATGTTTTTGGTTCAATTGATTCATTTTAAATACTAATATAGCCTTATATACAATCTATTTTCCATTCAAAAAACACTATTCATTTGGATAACGGAGCCCTATCTGCTCTCTTATTTGATCCATAGATTTCATTACAGCAATACTTTCTTGATGAGGTAATAAACTTGATTCAATTTCCCTGGATTGCACGCAACGTGCAAATTCAATTGCTTGTTCCCTTAGCCCATGACCTTTATAGGTATTAGGGTATTCAATTTTTGAACCGTCATATAACACGATTCTCATTGCAGTAGGACAGAAAAATAGACTATCAATTTCTAAAAATCCATTGGATCCCGAAATATGTGCTGTACAAGCTGTCTGGTTATGGGAAGAAGCTGAGATTATGGATTGGGCACCGTTTTCGTATGCAAATACTGCTGATGTTTGTGCATCTACTCCTTTGTCTGTGAAGGTAGATTGTGCAGTAATGCTGGAAGGCTTTCCCAGGACCATGTGAGCAAAAGATACAGGGTAGATCCCCATATCAAGCAGTGCACCCCCGCCTAATTTGGGTTCCCAAAGACGCGGATTCTTGTTACTGGTCAGTTTTTGTCCAAAATCTGCTTGTAACGTAAAGATTGTACCAAGAGTACCACTATTCAAAATCTCTCGAACTTTTGCAATGTGAGGCAAAAATCTTGTCCACATTGCTTCCATTAAGGTCAAGTTTTTTTCTTGCGAGACACTTATCATTAAACGTGCTTCACGTTCATTTATAGAAAATGGTTTTTCACATAGAACAGGTTTACCAGCCTGTAATGCCATTATTGTATGTTCTTTGTGAAGAGAATGAGGTGTAGCTATATAGACGCCATCCAAATCAGGGTCTGAAACTAATTCTGAGTAACTACCGTAGCTCTTGCATCCTGGGTATTTAGATGAGAACTCCAAAGCAGAATTAGATGATCGGGAACCTACAGCGGTTACTCTATGATTTTTTGTAAAACATAAATCATTTGCAAATGTTTTTGCTATCCCACCAGTGCCGATAATTCCCCATCTAAATTTAGAATTTGACATAATTATTTTCCTGATATTTTCTATGCTGTTAGGCCGTGTAAACTATTGACTGTGAAAATTGGTGCAATTTCATTGTCATTATGTGAAGGTTCAAATTCAATTTTTACTAATTTTTCAGGAAGAAGATCAAAAAAATTATCGGTGAAAATGCCCGTCAAATTTTCGCACAGGATATGTAATTCGTGAATAAAAGTTTTTGAATATATGGAAATCACATATTTTGCTCCCAACTTTTCATAATTAAAGTCAATTTCAGGTTTTTCTAATTTCAGTTCTTTTGGCTTGACAAAGAAAAAATTGTTTTTTGCAACAATTATATTGTTTTCCTCAATTTCGCTGATCAATACAATAGTAGTTGGGTCATAGCTAGTGATTAGTTTTTCTCTTTCAATTTCCAGCACTTTTTTAGATCTTGATGATGGTATGTCAATTTTCTTAGAAAGTTTCTTTTTAATATTTCCATCAAATGAATAGATAAATAAATTTATAATTGCAAGTGAACTTTTATTACAATCATTTATAATATAAAAAACTATTGAATTATTTTCTTCAACAATAGAAAGTAATAAAGGATTAAAGAATTTTTTAGCAGCGTATTGTAATGCTTTCCAATTCCCAAAATAATCAATACTAGACCAAGAAGCACCAGGCCAGCAATCGTTAAATTGCCAATAGAGCGTTCCCATACAATAAGGCATATTTCTTCTGTGGGCTTCGACAGCATACCTAATCACTAAAGCCTGCATAATTTGGCTTATCATTGCATAGGATTTAAAATCCTTAGGAGTAGGATAATACATATCTATGTATTTTGTAATATTTTTATTTCCTAATGACGCTTTTTGATGAGATTTAATTACTTCAGATTTAATATCCCAATCTTTTTTCTTTGCAAAAGTTGCAATAGTTTTCGGCTCAGGAAAAGATTGCATACCATACTCGGACATAAATCTTCCAATATTTTCATCAAATCTTTCTATTTCATCTCCTCCGTGCCATACACCCCAGTAATGATTATCGCCAGAACCATATATTTGATCAGATTCTGGAAGTTCAAGACTATGTCCTGGCGAACTTGGCCAATACAATCTTTCTGGATCTAGACTTTGACAGATTTCAGGAATAATCTGATGGAATAAAATATTATAATCTTTTCTCCAAACAGATTTTGGTAATTTTTCTTTCCATCCCCAACTTAGCCAGGCTGAAGCAATTTCATTATTACCGCACCATAATACAATACTGGGATGGTGTTTCAAACGATTTATCTGGTATTGGGCCTCTTTTTTAACTGATTTAAGAAAATTTTTGTTACCTGGGTATAGAGAGCAGGCAAACATAAAATCCTGCCAAATTAGTATGCCAAGTTCATCACAAAGGCTATAGAAGGAATCAGGTTCATAGATGCCTCCGCCCCAAATACGTAGCATATTCATGTTTGCCAATACTGCGGATTTTAGGAGTGATTTATAGTCTTCATTTTTCAGTCTAGGTGTAAATGAATCAGCTGGAATCCAGTTTGCTCCTTTTGCAAAAATGGCTACATCATTAATGTGGATTTCAAAGCTGGTACCTCTTTCATCTTTTTCTCTTTTTATTTTGATACTGCGAATACCAATACGTTTTGTAATCTCTGCTGAATTGCTCTGAGTTATTACTTTTATATTGAAAGTATAGAGCGATTGATCTCCATAACCAATAGGCCACCAAAGATCTGGATCTAAAATTTCTATTTCATAGGTAAAAATATTTTCTTCTGAATTAATCTGTATTGGATAATGAATATTGGTTTTTGATTTTGGTTCAGAAATCACTAGTGTTCCTGTTTCCTGAACTTTTGATTCTATGTATACCAGAAACTTTAATTTTGCAGATCCAGAGCTACATTCTAATTGTTCTATAAAAATATTTGTTATGTTCCATGAGTTCCACCCAATTAATTCTACTTTCTTCCAAATACCAGAAGAAATCAAACACGGGCCCCAATCCCATCCATAATGGTAGGGAGCTTTTCTTGTGTAAGGACTTGTACCACCTGCGCGATCATTCTCGGCTGGAAGAGTGTATGCTTTCGTAGATAGGCTGGGCAGGATTTCATTTAGTGGTGAACGAAAATTAACTAATAATTCATTCTTTCCTTTTTTTAATATCTGAGTTACATCATTTTCCCAGGGATGAAACATATTGTTTGATTCTAATATAATGTGTCCATTAAGGTAAATAGTCGCATAGGTATCGATTCCGTAAAACTTAATTTTTTTATTACTTCTTTTTTTTAATGTTTGGTCAAGGTAAAAATATAATCTATACTTCCAATTGATCTTGCCAATCCATTGAATTTGTTTTTCATTATCCCCAAAAAATGGATCACCTATCAAGCCTTCCTCGATCAAATCCAAATGTATGCATCCTGGTACCTTTGCTGGATACCATTTGTTTTCTTCTGGATGTTGAAATTCCCAGTCATGAACTAAACTTTGTGTTATTTTTTTATTCATAATAGAATGGACAAATTATATATTCTCTCAATTCAATCATTTGGAAATGAAAAATAGGAACATACTGTATTTATGGATCTTTGATTAAAAACCTTAGTCATTTGTGTTTCCTTTATTTTGTTAAAGGATTTAACGTAATTGCATCAAAATCATTTTGAATAAAGTTAGCCCAGGTTTTATATCCATTTTGATTTAAATGAACTCCGTCACTTGTAAAAGATTTATTTAATAGCCCATTATTATCTGAAAAAGCAGAGTGTAAGTCAATAATGGTATGTAATTTATCTTTAGATTGCTTTTTTATTGACCTATTTATTCGATTAATCTGTTTGTTTAAAGAAATCCTATGATTTGGAAACCAGCCATTCTCTTTAAAGTATATATTATTATTTATGGGTATTGTTTGAATAAAATTTTTTTCTATACCCTGGTTTGCTATAGTGTCTTTGATAAGTATTATATTATCTGAAACTGTTTCTACTGTGGTTTTTTCTCTATTAGGGGAATCAGTATTAAAAATATCATTAATACCAATTAATAAAAATACTGCCAAAGGTTTATAATAATAAATTTCATCTAGCCTTGCTAAAACTCCTTCTGTAGTATCACCTCCAATGCCTCGGTTATCAATTCTATTATTATTAAAATATTTTTTCCAGTTTTGTGTTCCTTCAGTAAGACTGTCCCTAAGAAAAACAATTTTATTAAAACCTATAGGTGAATTAGCAAACTCGGTACAACGTTGATCATAATGTTCTTTTTGATCAGCATTATGATTTTTTACAGCTTCCATATGATTATAAAAATGCCTCATTTATAGATTTATAAATAAAAAAATTATAATAAATATTATTATTGAATTATTCTATTAAGTATTTCTTAATATGTGTTGCCCATACTTTATATCCTGCATCATTTAAGTGTAAGCCATCTCTGAAAAATTGCAATTCCATTTTTCCTTGATCATTGATAAATACTGAATGAAGGTCGATAATTTTATACCCTTTATTTTTTCCTGTATCAATAATTTTTCTATTAATTTCATTAATTTGTTTATTTATTGGGTAATTGTGATCGGGGAAAAATTCCCTAATATTTCTGAACTTTTTTTCATTAATCGGTAAGAGAGTGTGAATAAAAATTTCTGTGCGATTAGAATTATATTTTATGCTGTCAGCTATATTAAAGATATTAGTGACAATTCTTAATGGCGTAATTTCTTTTTTATAAGTAATTACACCATCAAAAATATCATTTATTCCAATTAACAAAAAAACTTTTATTGGTTTATAGTAAAATACCTCATTTAATCTGGCAAGCATTGACTCTGTAATATCTCCAGTGATTCCTCTATTTACAATATTATTAAGACCAAACTTCTCATTCCAATCTTTGCATCCTTCCATTATACTATTTCCTAAAAAAATAATTTTATTATATCCAATGGGATTTGTTTTGAAATATTGAATACGATTTTTGTATGCAATTATCTGCCACTCAGCTCTATATGGGATGTGCAAATTTGAATCTGGATATAGACTGTCAAAATCTACTTTAATGCCGTTATTATACTTCTGAGCTATTAATGGATTTGTAATAAGCAAGGTTATGAATATTGTTAGTTTCATTTTTATAGTGTAGTTAATTAGAATGAATAACGAAATCCAAGATCTATAGTCATGCCGTAATGTTGTTTAGATGTTAAGTTATTTCCTGCGAAATTTTTTTCCTCTGTATCGGTTAACATCCACTGCTTCTGTAAGATTGCTTGCATTTAAAAAGATTGCCAGACCGCTTATCGGAAGTTTTTGTTTCATTGACAGATCCCATCTACGGTATGCATCTGTTGTTTCTCTCAGCTCAGGCCAAAAATTAGTTCGCATAAAAACATTATCTTTGTGCAGCATAGATAATCTACCTGAAAATCCTTTATAGTCATAGCCAATAGATATATTAATAATTTGATCGGGTTGATCGAGCAAGCGATCGGCATAGAATGTATCAATATTGGTTGTAATTAATGCCGGTATTGACCAATCAAACTCATGATGAAGAATGGTCCATGGATATTTTACATCGGATTCTGTATGGGTATAATTTGCATTAAATACCAGACCGCTTAAAACACCGGGCAGATACCAGAACCTTGTCTGATAATCAATTTCATATCTAGACAGGAAAACGTTATAAGGATTGTTGAGTGTATAGTTTAATATTTTATTTTTCAATAGGTTTTCCGGAAGATTGAAATCATCTGTATTTGTAATTATTCGTGATCCGCTGGCATAAATTAGGTTTTCAATATCTTTTTCAAAGTAACCAATGCTAATGAGTCCAAGGCGGTTTTGGTGCGCAGCTATGGTAAAAAATCAATATTTTTTGATAAGCCGGGAACTAAAAGAGGATTCCGATAATCAATAGTATTATAGGTCCCATCAATTTCGTAAAAAGGGGTCAAATCCCTATAATCAGGTCTCGTAAGAGTGTTGGTTCTGGCAAACCGTATATTTAACCAATCAGTCGGTTTCAGGTGTACAAACAAAGCAGGAAGAAAAAATGAGTTTTTCCGTTTTTGGGAAGATGGCTCTCCAGTATAAACCCAATGAGGGGCAGGTGATTTTACAGATTTGTAAGATTGATACTCGGTAGATTTACCTTCGAATCTTGCACTGGATACAACATTAATTTTTGATCCTATATTGATATCTGCCATAAAATAAGATGCTTCATAATTTTCTTTGCCCGAATAGTCATATTGTATTGAGTGCGTTTCACTAATTCGGTGCATTACTGATTCAGGAATTATTACTCCTGAATTAAATTTATCCCAATTAGCTCTCATATAATTGAAGACTTTCATCATAAAATCAATATCAGCAACAGGACCAAAATCATATCTACCTATAAAATATTCATCTAATATTGTAACACAATAAACAATTTTTGATCCGATTTCATCAATATTATTAGGATATTTATAGATATTAATTACTAATTCAGTAGATTATTTGTAAATGAAATATGAAATAAGGCAGTTAGCGTTTATGAAAAATAACGAGAAAAACAATCAGGATTGGCCAAATCTAAGATATTACCGAAAATAAAATATCGTGCTAGGATTGCCGAAAAAAAATGAAAATAGGATAGTATTCATCGGAGACTCTATTACAGAAGAGTGGGGGAACTTGTATCCACGTTTCTTTGCAAATCAGGGTTATATTAATAGAGAGATAGGAGGTCAGACAACTCCTCAAATGTTATTGCGCTTCAAGCCTGATGCTATTAATCTTAAACCAAATGTTATCGTTATTCTTGCGGGTACAAATGATATTGCAGGAAATACAGGACCATCAATGGTTAAAATGATTACTGATAATATATTTTATATGGCAGAGTTAGCAATCAATAAAAAGATAAAAATTATTCTCTCTTCTATATTACCCGTACATAATTACCCCTGGAATCTTTCTATTAAAAATGTGCCATCTAATATTAGTTCTATTAACGTACTTATAAAAGATTATGCAGTCAGAAATAAAATGGTATATCTGGACTATTATTCTTTAATGGTAGATAAAAATAAAGGACTCGATATAGGATATACGAAAGATGGTGTTCATCCAAATAAGACAGGCTATGAGTTAATGTCTAATATTGCTACAAAAATATTATCAAAGATCTAGAAATTGATTTTATTTCTAATATCGGTGAATAGAATTCAAAATAGTTTCCAATATTTTGATATTGTTAGTCGTTTATCCAATTGGATTTACGTAATGAACAGATTTTTTAGATTCCTGCATTGTAAGTCCAAGTTTCTTAATATTAATCGAGCAGGAGTGAAATGATAAGAATCAGCTCAAAATTTTTTTATTTTACATTTTTTTTATCAATAATGTATGGACAGGGATTTTGGGGGAGTGCGTTTCCAGAACAAAAGTTGGAATACAATCCTAGAACATATGTTTGCTATAAGGCATCTGGAAAAATTATTATGGACGGGAAATTAGATGACATAGACTGGGAAAAGTCAGCTTGGACCGAATCTTTTGTGGATATTGAAGGCAGCCTTAAGCCAGATCCGTTTCTGGATACTAAAGCAAAAATGCTGTGGGATGATACATATTTTTATTTTGGTGCGGAAATGGAAGAACCACATGTTTGGGCCACTCTGACTGAACGTGATGCAGTAATTTTTAAGGATAATGATTTCGAAATTTTTCTTGATCCGGATGGAGACACTCACAACTATTATGAGTTGGAAGTCAATGCATTGGCCACAGAGTGGGATCTTATATTATTGAAACCATATCATGATGATTCTAAAGTCGCATTAGACTCGTGGGATATCCCTGGTCTTATTACTAAGGTTAATATAGACGGAACAATTAATAACCCATATGATCAGGATAAAGGTTGGAGCGTAGAAATTGCTATTCCCTGGAAATCTCTGATTGGGAATTACCGTTCAAATAATCATCCAAAAGATGGGGAGCAGTGGAAAGTGAATTTTAGCAGAGTACATTGGGAGACAGACATTGCTGATGGATCTTATATTAAAAAAGATAAATCAGAGTATAACTGGGTTTGGTCCCCCCAGGGTCTTATTTACATGCATATGCCTGATCTATGGGGAATTGTTCAATTCACAAATCAATCCCCAGGAAGGAAAAAAGTAAAATATAAAGAGAGTAAGGTAGATCAAATAAAATGGGCACTTAGACAGGTCTACTACAGGCAGAGAAATCATTATTTCAAAAATGAGAAGTATACTGATTCAATTCAACTACTGAATTTAATTACGGCACCAAGAGAAGACATACCCTGGCCGCCAGAAATTGTTTTGACACATTCGGGTTGGGAAGCAATTCTGGTTTGGAATGACCAAAAAGTTATTATCAGAAAAGATGGAAAGGTTTGGGTAAAATGAATTTATCCATCTTGGACTGGCTAATTGTATTTGTTTGTTTAGCAGGGATGATTTTTTCTGTCCGCACTACAAAGGGTTTGATGAAAAGTGTCTCTGATTTTCTGGCAGCAGGAAGAACAGCAGGAAGATATGTAGTCTCCGTTTCAAGTGGTGTGGCTGGGTTGGGTGCTATATCCATCGTGATGTTTTTGGAGATGGGATATGTATCAGGATTTGCTCTTGCATGGTGGGGATTAAGCCAGGGAATTATAATACTATTGATTACAGTCTCAGGATGGGTTATTTATCGTTTTCGCTCAACCCGTTGTTTAACTTTACCCCAATTTTTTGAGATACGTTACAGTCAAAAATTTCGAGTTTTCACGGGTTTTATAGCTTTTTTTTCGGGTATCATTAATTTCGGGATTTTCCCAGCTGTCGGGGCTCGGTTTTTCATTCACTTTTGTGGCCTTCCAGAATCAATTTTAGGCATTCCTATATTTCCTATAGTGATGATTTTTTTACTATCAATAGCTTTGTATTTTGTCCAGACAGGAGGCCAAATTGCTGTTATAATTGCTGATTTTTTTCAGGGTGTTTATGTAAATATTATTTTTATTGTGATGATATTTTTCCTTTTATTTAGTGTCGGCTGGGATCAGGTTACCGAAGCTTTAGAACAAACCCCGATCAAGCTTGCTGAGGAAGAAATAACCGATATTCAAAAACAAAAAGATTTTTATTCTTTGAACCAATTTGAACAAAATGAAAAAATTATAGAAATCCGCGAAAAATATGAGAATTCATCCAGAATTAATCCGTTTAAAACCAGTCATGTAGAAGATTTTAATTTCTGGTATTTTCTAATAGGGATCATCGGAATAATGTATGGTACCATGAGCTGGCAGGGGAGCCAGGCTTATAACGCATCAGCAAAGAGTGCTCACGAAGCAAAAATGGGTGCAGTTTTGGCGGGATTTAGAGGCTTTCCACAGGCACTTTTTTTCTTGTTCGTTCCGATTGCAATTTATGTTTTTATGAATCACGCGGATTATCATTCAATATCTTTATCAGTTAATACTTCATTAGATCAATTCAATTCAGATGCATTGAGAACTCAAATGCGTGCACCAATTGTTTTATCCGAAGTTTTACCAGTAGGACTAATGGGTGCATTTGCTGCACTAATGTTGGCTGCATTTATAAGTACGCATGATACATATCTTCATTCGTGGGGCAGCATTCTTGTACAAGATGTAATCATGCCTTTTAGAAAGGATCCCTTTGATAAGGATACCCACCTAAAGGTTTTGAGATATTCTATATATGGTGTTGCAGTCTTCATATTTTTTTTCAGCTTACTTTTTCAGCAGAATCAGAAAATTGCACTTTTTTTTGCAATTACTGGAGCAATATTCGCTGGTGGAGCAGGTGCAGTGATTATTGGTGGTCTATATTGGAAAAGAGGCACCACTTCTGCTGCATGGTCTGCGATGATTACAGGTGCAGTGATTGCCGTGAGTGGTATTATACTGAAACAGATATCAGCTGATTGGTTGGCAGATACCGATTCAATGATTGTATTGAAACAGGGTATAATAATTTTAAGAAATATTAATGGACAGGTATACTGGGCAATAGGTATGGGAGCTTCTGCTTTATCTTATGTTCTCGTTTCTTTATTTGGAAAGCGTTCTATATATAATATGGATAGAATGTTAAACCGAGGTGAATATGCTATTAAAGGGGAGATGGAAATTGTAAGTGAGTTACCTGAACGGGGGTGGAAGATGCTTGGGATGGGAAAGGAATTTACCAAGGGAGATAAAATCATTTACATTATAAACTATGTTTGGACCCTGAGTTGGACAATCGTCTTTTTTGCAGGAACAGTACATAATCTCTATAATGATGTCAGTGATGCTTCATGGATGAATTTTTGGAAATATTATTTATTAATACATATTATTATGGCTGTTATTTCTATCATTTGGTTTACCTGGGGAGGATTTAAAGATCTGGGAGAAATGATGACAAAACTAAAATCTACTGATAGAGATCACAAAGATAACGGATGGATTTCAGTAGAATAACTCTTATGAATAAAAAAGAAACAGAAATCCTTATAAACAGAATTGATAAGTGGTATAACCAGTTACCATCACTTTTTATCTACGATAAACAAACTCTTCGTGCTGAATATGCTTGGTCAAATACTCCAGTACCTTTTTCAGATAGGCTTAGCTTAGACTACAAACCTATTACAGAAGGAGAACAATGGGGCCAGAAATGGGAAAGTGCCTGGTTCCATTTACAGGGAGAAATACCTGAAGTATGGTTAGGGAAAGCGGTTGTAGCAGAGTTAGATTTTTCAGGGGAAGGGTTGGTTTTTGGCTCTGATGGCAGAGCTATTCAAGGTATAACAAATGGTTCGATATGGGAACCAAATTTTGTTCGCACAATAGTGCCCTTAGATGATAGTTGTCACTCTGATGGGAAAATAGATTTTTGGGTTGAAGCAGCAGCAAATTCGTTGTTTGGTATTTTTATGGATTCAGATCCATCGGAAGAAAACCCGAAGCGACATGGATGGTTCAATTCCAAGGTTGAGAAAATAAAGATCGGGATTTTTAATGATGATGCTTGGCAATTGTATCTCGATGCACGTATCCTGCTTGGTTTAGTAAAACGGCTTAATGAACAATCTGTAAGGCGTTCAAGAATAATTCGGGTATTAAATGATTGTATTAATGCATTTGAAATCGATCCTAAAAAGATAAAACAAGCCCGAGGTTTATTAAATGTTGAATTGAAAAAACCAGCATCGGCATCTGACCTTATTGTTTCTGCAATAGGCCATGCGCACATAGATACTGGTTGGCTCTGGCCCGTTAAGGAGACTATAAGGAAATGCGCTCGAACTTTTGCAACGCAATTGAATATTATTGAAAAATATCCAGACTATATCTTTGGAGCTTCTCAGCCTCAGCACTATCAATTTATTAAAGAGTTTTATCCAGAAATATATAAACGCATAAAAAAGGCAGTACGTTCTGGTAACTGGGAAGTCCAGGGAGGGATGTGGGTTGAAGCTGATTGTAATCTTATTAGTGGCGAATCAATGGTGCGTCAGCTATTGCATGGAAAGAATTATTTTATGGATGAGTTTAATGTGGATGTAGATAATTTATGGCTGCCAGATGTGTTTGGCTATTCTGCTGCATTACCTCAGATCCTAAAAAAATCAGGTATCAATTATTTTCTGACACAAAAGCTTTCATGGAGCCAGTTTAATGATTTTCCTCATCATACCTTTAATTGGCGGGGAATTGATGGTTCAGAAATCCTGACCCATTTTCCGCCCGAAAACACCTACAATAGCGAGCTGGATACGGAATTTTTAATTCCTGCACAGAATAATTTTAAGGAGAAAGATAGAATTAATGAGTTTATTTCCTTATTTGGGGTAGGTAATGGAGGTGGAGGCCCTAAACCTGAAAATATAGAACTTGGACGAAGAATGGCAGATTTGGAAAATTCTCCTAGAGTAAAATTTGACACAGCAAAAAACTTTTTTCACCGATTAGACAGTTATAAGAATGAAATAGAAACATGGGTGGGCGAACTTTATTTAGAGCTTCACCGGGGTACTCTTACGACTCATGGATTGGTTAAAAAACATAATCGGCAACTGGAATGGAAGCTTCGCGCTGTAGAAATTCTTTGGTCTTGTGCTCCTATACAAAAATATCCATTAAAAACGTTGGATGGATTTTGGAAAAAATTACTTATCAACCAATTTCATGATATTATCCCGGGGTCGAGTATCAATTTGGTCTATCAAACCACTCACATAGAATACGAAGAGCTTCAACATGGCTGTAATTCACTTATTACTCAGGTTGGGAAAATTTTATTTGAGCAAAATCCTGACTCATTTGTTTTGGCCAATACACTGTCATATTCTTGGAAGGGAATGATTTCTATTCCAAAATCTCTTCATGGGTTTTCTATCATAGATGAAAATAAAAAAACATTGCCCTTACAAAAATGCGGTGAAGAAGTATTAGCATATGTAGAAATAGATTCTTTATCCTTTAAGTCATATAGAAAAGCAGACCCTGTTTTATTAAAGCAGAATAATTTAGATGAATTAGTACTAGAGAATGAACTAATATGCTATAGGTTTGATAATAATGGAGCCCTCATTTCTGCTTTTGATAAGGAAGCAGAAATGGAAGTTTTAGATGGAGTTGGAAACGTACTTTCTCTTTATGAAGATCGTCCAAATGATTGGGATGCTTGGGATATTGATTTTTTTTATCGAGATGTTTATATAGAGAAAGCCATTGCTCAAAAAACCGAGTTTGGTTCAAAGGGTGATGTATTACAAGAATTAATATTTACCCTCACGATCGGCCATTCACAGATACAGCAAACTGTATCATTAAATCCAAATTCAAAACGTTTGGACTTTAATACAATGGTCAATTGGAAGGAAAAGCATAAAATGCTCAGGGTCCATTTCCCAGTTAGTATCATATCAGAACGAGTGTCATTTGATATACAGTATGGCTATGTAAAACGGAATACGCATAGAAATACAAGTTGGGACAGGGCCAAGTTTGAAGTGGTAGGCCATAAATATGGTGACCTATCTGATCACGATTATGGAGTGGCACTTTTAAATGACTGCAAGTATGGTTATATGGTTCACAATAATATTTTAGATTTAAATCTTCTAAGGTCACCAAATAATCCGGATCCTGATGCTGATATAGGAAAACATTATTTTACTTATAGCTTTTTTCCTCATCTATTTGATTTGATACGCTCAGATGTAATTAGGGAATCGACATGTTTGAACCAGAAACCAATAATGTTTGAAGGAGTAGAATCACATATAGAGATGCCTGTTAAATTGGAAGGTAATGGTTTAGAATTATCCGTTTTAAAAAAAGCAGAAAAAGAAGATGAATTGATATTGCGCATTGTGGAGACACTGGGACGCAATTCGAATGGGAGTCTTTTTTTAAATGGTGTACTATATGAGAGTGATTTAATGGAATGGAAACAGATAGGAAAAAAATTGCATGTAGATAAATCAATCAAACTTAATTTAAAACCATTCGAGATTAGAACTTTTAGATTTAGCCCTGGTATTTGAACCCATGTAAAAAGAGCTAGAATTAATTTATATTATTTTTTATAGATGATTGGGCAGATGGATTTATTTTCTATTTGATCTAAATAATCTGAGTGATCTCCTGTGATATCAATTCTCTCAGCCATATCTGTACAAAAATGCACAACCATGCCAATCCTCGGACCTTTGCTAATATTTGGTCCAGATGAATGATACACCCTAGATGTGTGGATAATTATCTGACCTTTTTCAATATTTGCGCTAACAATTTTAAAATCATTGTGCATTTTTATAAGAACATCATTTTGTGAAGCAATATTTTTATCGAAGAAATCCATTCCTGAAATATCATCCCATTTATTGGAACCGCGTATGTAGCGAACAGGGCCTGATTCCTCATTAACATCCGATATTGCAATCCACGCAGTAAATACACCATTTGGTTTCCAAAATGGCCAATATTGGGTATCACGATGCCAACCTGCATGACCTTTTTTACCACCTCCTGCAGGTTTCCAAACCAACTGTGAATGCCATATTTGAATCATCTTTGCTCCAACCGCTTCGGCTAATCTTTTTCCAAAACTTGGTAGTGTAATTAAATTCCAAATATGTTTATTGCAGATGTGAGGCTTATCAATTTTAATTATATTTTTAGGATCATCTCCAACATCCCAGAATCGATTTTCAGGAGGGACTCTAGTTTCATAGTTCCCCTTGATCACATCGTACAAACCATTTCTGGCTGATGCTATCTGAGAAGATGAAAATATTTTTGGCAATAAACAAAACCCATCTTCTGATAAATTATATTTTACATTATGCATATTTATAAAGATATCAAGTTTGGTAAAAGCACCTAATCAATATATTCTTCGTATCCATTAAAGGGCATATGTTGTTTTTCATCAAATTTTGGTGGAAGAGAGTAATTGTTTTTTATCTCTTTTTCTGCATTTCCTTTTGATAAAATACATTTCCAACCTTGTCTATTTACATATACTGATGTAGGAATATAACGCAGTGTTAGACCCATGCGCCACTTATCAGAGAGGTTAGGATTTGATCCGTGGATGATAAATGGATTATGGATTGATATGTCTCCAGCATTTAGTTCTATATCAACCGTATCTGAATCATCGATTTGATCAGGATGTATGGCAAGATCTAATACAAATTCTTCAGTGTCAACTTGAATCATTTCTGAAGGTTTAAGAAGGTTTTTATTTTGGGTTCCAGGAATCACTCGCATACACCCACTTTTTATTGTTGATGAAGTTCCTGCTACCCAAAGTGAAACAACTTTCATAGGTTCAAGCGGCCAATAGGATCCATCCTGATGCCAGTCGACTGGTTTACCAGTGTATGGTTTTTTGGCAATATAGTGAGCACCAAAAAGAGCAATGTTGGGCCCGATTATCTTTTCAACAATACTTAGAAGCTGATTCGATTTGACTAAGTAGTGTATAAATGGGTCATGAATCAATAAATCATGGTGGAATGCTTCAGGTCTAATATCTGGATATTTTAATCCCAGCCAATGAACATGATTTTTTATTTCATTTGCTAGATCAGGATCAATAGCATTTCGTATAATCACAAAACCGTTTTTATTGTATTCCTTTTTTATATTACAATTAATCATACATTCCGTTTGTTTACATAATCAAAATATCATTTATCCAAATATTTATTAATATAATAAAGATCCAGCTCCTTCGAGTCTTTATACTTTAGCCTTAGTTCAGCTAATTCAGTTTTTAATTTCGAAACAATATTCCCATAAGCAGGATCATTATATACATTTTTCATCTCTTGATGGTCGTTGCTACGATCGTAAAGTTCCCATTCGTCTACATCATAATAAAAGTGGATTAGTTTAAATGTTTCAGTCACAATTCCATAATGTCGTTTTACCATATGGACAGATGGATATTCATAATAATGGTAATAAACTGCTTCCCGGTCCCATTCGTGATCACGGCCCAGCAACAGAGGTAAAAGACTTTCACCTTGCATATCAGATGGTGGAATGATATTTGCCGCTTCAAGAAATGTTTGGGCGAAGTCTAGGTTTTGGACCATTTGAGTTTTCTTTATTCCAGGTTTTATTCTTTTTTTCCAGCTGATCAATAATGGTGTTTTAAATGATTCATTATATATAAACCGCTTATCGAACCAACCATGCTCTCCAAGATAGAATCCTTGATCTGATGTATAAATAACAATTGTATTCTTATCCAAACTGGAATCTTGAAGATAATCCAGGACACGGCCAACATTATCATCAATAGATGAGATACAGCCAAGATAATCTTGCATATATCGCTGGTATTTCCATTCCATTTTTTCTTTATCACTCAAGAGTTTCCAATTCTGTTTGAACCACATATTAATGGAATCCAAAACAGGTTCGTATATGGTTTTTTGCATATCATTTGCTCTTATGAATGATGTTGTAAATCCATCTGAGCCGCCCCAATTATAGGGTTTTACAAATGGTTTAATATTATTTAATGACTCAAGGATTTCAGGTCTTATCTTGGAATCATGACTATATCTTAAATCATACAGTATATTCATTTCAGCTGTCTTCGCAGCTGTACCTCTATTTTTATAGTCATCGAATAAAGTTTCTGGTATGGGAAACTCTTTTTTAGAAAACTCAATAAATTTTTCTGGGCTTGGCCACCACGGCCTGTGAGGTGCTTTGTGCAGATACATCATTAGAAATGGTTTTTCTTTGTTTCTTTTGGTTTTTAACCAATTCAGGGATAGATCGGTAATAATATCAGTAACGTATCCAGTTATAGTAGTATCACTGGTTTTGGTTATAAAAGTAGGATTAATATAATGCCCCTGACCAGGTAGAATCATAAAATCATCTATTCCTTTAGGATTGTTTCAGAAGTGCAGTTTTCCAAACATTGCAGTTTGGTACCCTGCCTTTTGGAAAAGTTGTGGAAAGGTTATCTGGTTTGAATCAAAAGGAGTTTCATTATCAATTTTTCCATTGATGTGATTATGTTTTCCTGTAAGGATTGTAGCCCTTGAAGGAGCACAAATAGAATTAGTGACGCATGCATTGGTAAATAATGCTCCATCCTTGGCAATACGGTCAATATTTGGTGTCTGGATTAATTTATCATTGTAAGAACTAATCGCTTGATAAGCATGATCATCAGACATAATAAAAAGGATATTTAGTTTAGACGATTCATGACCATTTTGGTTGGAACAAGAAAAAAAGAATAATAGGAAAATGGAATAAATAATTTTTTTTTCGAATTTTGAACTCATAATAGATTCCATTTTTTATACGTAGACCGCCAAAAATCTACTATCATAAACAAGATTAAAAAACCTAGTCTTATAAATGAATCCTTATTGCAATAATTGATTAAATATCTATTTTTATATCAAATGTGGTCATTCAAATCTCAATAAATGAATTGTTATCCTATTGAATTATGGTTTATCACTGCACCTATAATTTTTCTAATTGATGATGTATACATTTTATCTTGCTGAAGTTCCAGTTTATAGATGTAAGAAAATGAAAGAATTTTATCTTCCCTTTTTTTTTATTCTTACTTTTTGATATGAGCTTTCCACAGTTTTACAACTATTTTGGCTTCAAAGAAGCATTTATCAGATATTTTGTTTTGGTTATGATATTCTATGGTTGTGCCAAAGAATCTTCTCATAGATATGAACCAAATTATTTTGGGGAAATGGTATTAATCCCAGGGGGAACATTTATGATGGGAGGCAGAGATCAGCAAGCTGGCCCAGATGAATTCCCATTGCATGAAGTAAAGGTTGACAGCTTTTACATGGACATACATGAAATTACCAACCGGCAATTTTCAGATTTCGTATTAAAAACAAACTATATAACCGTTGCAGAAAAAGTTATTGAATGGGAAGAATTAAAAAGAAATCTACCATCAGGTGAATCTAAACCTGATGAAAATATTTTACAGCCTGGTTCTTTGGTATTTAAGGCTACGCTTGGTCCAGTCCCGCTAAATAATGAAACACAATGGTGGAAGTGGACCATCGGTGCGAATTGGAAGCATCCAGAAGGCCCTGGAAGCACTATTGAAAAGTTAATGGATTATCCAGTAGTTCATATAGCCTGGGAAGATGCTGTGGCATACTCCCGGTGGGCTGGAAAGCGGTTACCAACAGAAGCAGAGTGGGAGTGGGCGGCTAGGGGTGGTTTAGATAATCCAATCTATCCATGGGGAAATAATTCAATCAGCCAATCGTCTTCCAAAGCGAATTTTTGGCAAGGAATATTTCCTTATGAAAACACTTTACAGGACGGTTTTTTTGGTACAGCTCCTGTGAAATCTTATTCACCTAATGGGTATGGTCTGTATGATATGGCTGGAAACGTATGGGAATGGTGTAATGATTTGTATCATTTCGGGTCCTACGGTATCTTCGCATCCAACAAAATAGCTATTAATCCCAAAGGCCCTTCCAGTTCATTCGATCCTAATGAACCGCATATCTCCAAACGGGTAATGCGGGGTGGGTCTTATTTATGTAATGATAGCTATTGCAGTGGTTATCGTGTTACCAGACGCATGAGTTCAAGCCAAGATACAGGACTTAGTCATACTGGTTTTCGATGTGTAAAATCCCTAAAATAGAATGAAAAGATTAATATTATTTCTTTTTCTTTTTGTTTTGAATAAACAGCTTTTGGGGATCAGATGATAAAATGAAAAGTTTAAAAGACGAACGTATGGCTTGGTGGCGGGAAGCCCGTTTTGGTATGTTTATTGATTGGGGGCTTTATTCCATTCCCGCAGGATAGTGGGAAGAAAAAACAAATCATGCTGAATGGATTCGTACAACTGCACAGATTCCATTGGAACAGTATGGCAAATTTATTGAAAAATTTGACCCAATAAAATTCAATGCGGATGAATGGGATCGAATAGCTAGCGATGCAGGAATGAAATATATTGTTATCACAAGTAAGCATTATGATGGTTTTCTTCTTTTTAATTCCAACTATACAGATTATGATATTATGTCAACTCCTTTTCAAAGAGATATTTTAGATGAACTTGCGAAAGCGTGCTGTAAATGTGGATTGAAAATATGCTGGTATCATTCTATCATGGATTGGCATCATCCAGATTATTTACCTCGGCGTAACTGGGAGATGAATCGAAAAACAGAAGGAGCTGATTTTAATTGTTATGTTATTTATATGAAAAACTAACTCCAGGAATTGTTAAATAACTATGGTGATATTGGAGTGCTTTGGTTTGATGGTGAGTGGGAAGAGACTTGGACTCATGATTTTGGAAAGGATCTTTATAATTATGTCAGAGATTTGCAACCGAAATATGGACTTATGCAAAAAGGTGAAATTCCAGAATTTGATTTTGGTTATCATCCTGATGCCAGGAAGAAATTCAAAGAAATTTATGATATTGATCCGTTAGAATTAAAACACCCAGAGCTAAATAATAAATGGCTAAAGTTTAGATTAGATGAAGTTACAAGCTTAGTAAATGATTTGGTAAAGATTACACATAAAAACGGTACTGAACTATCTGCTGCTGTATTTCCTTACCCAGAAATGTCTCGTAAGATGGTTCGACAGGATTGGTCATCTTGCAATTTAGACATTGCTTGTCCTATGAATTATCATCATTTTTACAACAAAGACCTTGACTGGATAAAATACAGTGTTGAAAATGGCATTGAAGAGACAAATGGCCGTTTCAAATATTTCTCTGGAATTTTTGTGAATGCATTAACTCCTCAAAAATTAACAATTGCGATCAACAATGCAATAAATGGGGGGCAAATGGTGTAAATTTTTTTAGTATTCATAACCTAACGGAAGAGTATTTAGAAATTATTAAATCATTTAAATGAATAGGATAAAAAAAGAAAACATGATGGAAATGTGTAATAATTTTCAGCGATGAACTAAATTGAATTAAGATAAATTGCATTTGAAAATTATATCTAATCTAATCTCTCTGGTTTTTTTATTTGGCCTCACTGAAAAATATACCAGTTTTCAATGGGTGGAAACATTGCCAAAACCTTGGGAGCTATCTAATGAAGATTTTTCATCTTATTTGCCACAGTTTAAAAAGCATTTTCCTGATTATCATAATAGAATAAAGGCGATAAATCTATGGCGGGTTGGGACACCCTATGGGATTTTTAAACTTGGAGAAGAAATTGAACCAGATCCAGATCCAATTATTAGAATTGATACTTCTGATTGTACAGTACACGTACTAACTACAATGGCTTTTGCCCAAAGTAATAATTGGGATGATGCAAGAAGTAACATGGTAAATATTCATTACAAAGAAAATAAAAATGGTAAAAAATTTCCAACATATAAATCTCGATGGCATTATACATCAGATAGAATTTTAAATCATAATCAGACAATAGATATTACCAGTCAACTGGTCCCCAACCAATATTTAAAGACAATAACAATTGAATTAAATCGTAAGCAAGATGGTTCTGAATTCCTTGATCTTGACTGGTCATCATTCCAACAAATTTCTTTTATACCTGTGGAAAATATTTCACATATTATTCTTTCAAAGCTTCCAGAAGTATGTGGTGTTGCTTTTGTGAAAAGAAGCTATTTTGTATCAGGCATTGTGATCGCTCATGAAGGATATTTAATTGATAGAAAAAGCTTGATTCATGCTTCATCCATTGAAGGAAAAACAGTTAATGTCCCATTTATGGAATATTTACTTAACAACGGTAATTCAAGATTTGATGGAGTGATGATATATAAAATTTCACCCAATAATAAATAGTAGAGTTGGTATTATACGTAGGCGAATTAAACCAGTTAGATGACTTTTTTCAATGAATAAAATGACTAAATACAATATACCGATGCTATTTATACTATGCACCTGGATTTCAGCGCAAAGAGTGGTAGGGTATTATCCGCAATGGATTCAAAATTCATTTCCTCCTGAACAAATTGATTTTTCTGTTATAACACATGTAATTCATGCCTTCGCGTGGCCAAACGCTGATGGTTCAATCAGCTATTATGATAATATGCTGGATCCAGATATTGCTAATGTTGTACACCAAAATGACCGAAAATTACTGCTTTCATTTGGGGGTTGGGGAAATACTGGAGGGTTTGCAGCTATGGCATCGACTATAGATAGCAGAGAGAACTTTATCTCAAATCTATTAGATTTGATGTTCAACTATGGATACGATGGTATTGATTTGGATTGGGAATACCCTGCCACTGCTGAAGAAACAAATGATCTTACATCATTAGTGGATGAATTGCGGATTGCATTTGATAGTATAAATCCAGATTACATGATTACTATGGCAGTTGGTCCTGGCAATTGGAGCGGTCAGCATTTTGAATATGAGACTATGAATGAAAATTTGGATTGGTTCAGTATGATGGGTTATGATTTTCATGGTAGCTGGTCTAATCATGCTGGACACAACGCTCCATTATATCAGTCACCTCCTGGAGATCTCGATGGAGCAGTACATACTGGTATAAATTATTTGCTGAATTCCAGAAATATTCCTGCCGAAAAATTAAACCTGGGTGTTCCTTTTTATGGGAAGAAATTCAATGCAAGTGCAATAAATGGAAGTTTCAGTGGATCTGTTACGGATATTTGGTATGATCAAGCTGCAGGCATGATTAACTCAGGCTATAACTATTATTGGGATGAAAATGCTCGTTGCCCATATTTGTTAAATGAGAACCAAACTCAGTTAGTCACATTTGATGATCCAGCATCTATTCAGGAAAAAGCGGAATATGTAAAGCAGCATGGTCTTGGAGGAATGATGATTTGGGCATTGGGATATGATCATGTTAATGGTGTACAAGAGCTTATTGAATCCATTAGTCTACATTATCTCGGGCTATATTCTGAAATAAATAAAACTTATCCTGATGATATATCGATTCAGATTTTTCCGAACCCATTCAATAGTCGCTGTAGAATCCAGCTTTTTTTATCAGACCCAGTAAATAAATTATCTATTTATTCGATTGATGGAAAGTTAATAGCCTCATTGTCCAATAAGACAAACTCAAGAGACAATCAGGAATTTGTATGGGACGGTAAAGACAAAAACCAAAATACAATAGCATCGGGTATCTTTGTTGTCATAGCTCAATCGAAGGAAAAAGTATATTCCGATAAGTTGTTGTATTTAAAATAATATCTGTTCACTGAATTGTTCTAATCATCCTAATATCATGAATGAAGTTCTTAATTTTAATTGATACTGGTTTTGGAATTGAATACAATTGCATATTTTAATTTCACAAAAAATCCAGATTTATAGAGCATAAATGAAAAAATTTCCAAAATCGGTTTTAGCTCCAATGATAAAGAAGAATTTAAAAATACAATGTGCACTACTGCTTTTTCTTGCCTTATGTTTTAATGGATGTGGTAAAAATTTCTCAAAAGATTCCAGCTGGGCAAGAAAAACCTTTGATCGTCTTTCCCTAAGACAAAAGATTGCTCAGATGTTGATATATAGAATGAATATGAATTTTTTACCCAACTCAAGTAAAAAGTGGAAGGAAATTCAATCACTCTTGGATACAGATGGAATTGGTGGTATACACATTTGGTACGGGGATGTGGGGACTTCACTTAGTTTATTAAATGATATACAATCTCATTCTGATGTACCTATACTGGTTGATGCTGATATTGAATATGGTTTATACCAAAGATACCCAATAGGTACAGAATTGCCTCCTTTTATGGCGATTGCTGCAACTGGGGATCCAGAATTTGCTTATGCTGCAGGTAGAATTGTTGCTGTAGAAGGTAGATCTCTTGGTATACATTGTAATTTTGCTCCTGTATTGGATGTCAATAATAATCCTCGAAATCCAATTATTAACACACGTTCTTTTGGGGAAGATCCTGATCAGGTCTCTATTTATGGTGAAGCCTATATTCGTGGATTGCAAGATTATGGTATGATTGCTACAGCAAAACATTTTCCTGGCCATGGTGATACGGAAACAGATTCACATTCTGGACTTGCAGAAATACCTAGTAATAAAGATAGATTGTGGTCAGTTGAAATAAAGCCATTCAAACACGCTATTAATTTTGGTGTTGATGCAGTGATGATATCACATGTTCATGCACCAGATTACCAGTTTAATGCTGACCTACCGGCAACGCTATCCAAGTTTTGGGTCACTGATATTCTAAAAGATAGTTTGGGATTTAATGGAGTGGTAGTAACAGATGCTATGAGTATGGGCAGTATTACTAATAATTACTCAGATTCGTATGGTCTGATCGAAACAATAAACGCGGGTTGCGATTTTATTATTCCTAAAAGTGAAAATTATATCGAGTCTATAGATATAATTGAGCAAGCTGTGCTTGATAGTTTAATTTCAATAGAAAGAATTGATGATTCAGCGCTAAAAATTTTGCGGGCGAAAGAAAAAGTTGGAATTAATAATAACCGATTTATTGGAATAAAAGATGCTCAGGAATTTTTAAAGGATAGTACTTTCCAACTCACGGCTAATCGTATAGCAGCAGAATCTCTAACATTGGTAAAAAATGAATCTAAATTTTTTCCACTTAAATTAAAACAGAAGGAGAAATTGTATGTTATAGATATCTATGATCATAAGAATGACCATTCTGAATCGATTACAACGCAAGGTTTACGTAAAATGGGAGCAAGGGTTTATGCATTCCAAGTGGATGATTCAGACAAAAAATATTTGACTCGTGCTATTTTAAAGCAAATTCCAAAAAATTCGACAATTATTGTTAATGCATTTGTAAGCCCTTCAGCTGGAAAGAATAAAATCAATTTGTCAAAAACTCAGGAGAATTTCATCCAGTCTCTTGCGGCCAAGTCAAAAAAATTATTATTGAACAGTTACGGTAATCCTTATTTGATCGCGTATTTCCCAATGGTGAATAATTACATGTGTTCCTGGAAAGAAAGTAAAGTTATGCAAAATGCATTTATTAGAGCAGTCACAGGACGTGAGAATATATCAGGAAGGTTACCAATTACTATTCCTGGTGTTGCCAAAAAGGACTATGGTATTATGGTCAAAAAAAAACCAATCTGGTTTGATGGAAAAACAGTTATTGAGAAGAGTCCAAAGTTAAAATGGGTTATGCCTTCTGAAGTAGGCGCAGATGTTTCAGAATTAAATATTCTTTTAGATCAGGCAATTTCTGATTCTGCTTGGCCTGGAAATGTCTTATTGGCTGCTGTAGATGGACAGATTTTTTATCATGAAGCTAATGGTTTTCATACATATAGTAGAAAAAGGATGATGAGTCCGTCAGATATATTTGATATAGCTTCTTTATCCAAAGTAATTGCGACTACTTCTGCTGTGATGTTGCTGTTAGAAAAAAATAAAATTAGTCTCGATACAAAAATTAATAAAATAATTCCTAGACTTAATCAGAAAAAGGACAGTTCATCAAAAAGAAGAAAAAAAATTACTGTAAAGCACCTTTTGACCCATACTGCTGGGTTTCCTCCTTTTAAAAAGTATTATCTTATGGATATGGGTGCTAAAAATATTATTGCAGATATTTGTGATACAGAACTCTTGTATGAACCTGGCACCAAAACGATATACTCTGATCTTGGGCTAATTCTGCTTGGCAGCTTGGTTGAAGCCATTGCTAAAATGCCTCTGGATGTATTTATTTCTAAATATTTATTTCAGAATTTAGGTATGGTTAATACATTTTATAATCCTCCAGATCATAAACTTAATCGTATTGTTCCAACTGAAATAACTTCTGGATATAGGTCAGGTTTGATTCATGGTGAAGTTCATGATGAAAATGCTCATAAGTTAGGTGGAGTTGCAGGGCACGCTGGTCTATTTTCCACTGCACCGGAATTAGCTAGATTTGCGCAGATGATGTTAAATAATGGTCATTATGGTAGAAAAAGAATTTTCAAAGACAAAACGGTTAAGTTGTTCACACAAAAAGCAATGATTGATACTAGCAGCTCTCGTTGTCTGGGATGGGACAGCCCATCAGGAAATGCTTCTGGTGGGGTATTCCAAAGTAAGAATAGTTATGGTCATACTGGCTACACTGGAACATCGGTATGGATTGACCCTGATTATAATTTATTTGTGATTTTACTTACCAATGCGGTTCACCCATACCGTAGTTACAAAGACCCAGCTTATTTTGATTGGAGACAACGGATTCATTCAGCAGTATATGAATCTTTAGGTATTAATGATCAGAATCCAAAATTGACGTGGAGAAAACAGTGGTAAAAATCACAATTAACTTATTATTAATATCGGATTTAAAATTTAAATTATATTTATTTATAGAATGTATTAATAAAATAAAAGAGCTTTGGAATCAATAATGATTTAACTTTATTTTTGTTTATAATATAATTTATTTGTATGTACATCTTAATAGAGGTTATTGTTATAAGGATTAAATTTTTGATAGGATTGATAATTACAATTAGGATATGAGAGCGAGAATTCAAAAATATTTTATTCTCATCTTTTTATGCTCAGCATACGTTTATGCAGGTGTTACAGGTAAAGTGTCTGGCCAAATAATAGACGCAAAAACAAATGAGCCTTTGATCGGTGCAAATGTTATTTTGCAAGGCACATCCTTGGGTGCTGCTTCAGATATAGATGGATATTATCACATTCTAAATGTCCCTCCTGGATACTATGATTTGCGTGTAAATATGATTGGCTATGCTGAAAAATCTGTAATAAAAATAAGGGTTGAAATTGATCTGACAGCTGTTATTGATGTGCAGCTATCTGTTGAAGCAATAGCTGGCCAGATGATCATTGTTCAGGCAAAGCAGAAATTAGTCAAGGTTGATGTTGCTTCCAGCCAAAAATCAATCTCATCAAATCAAATTGCGGAGATGCCCGTAAGTAGTGTTTCAGAGGTTGTGGGGCTTTCTGCAGGGGTTTCAGGCCTTTCAGTCCGTGGCGGTAGTTACAATGAGACTCAGTTCATGGTTGATGGGCTGGTTTTAAATGATGAGCGTACCAGCGAGCCAACTACTGGAATTCCTTTAAGTGCAGTGCAAGATATATCACTTCAGACAGGTGGTTTTGGTGCTGAATATCGCAATGCAAGGTCAGGGGTAATAAATGTAGTTACAAGGGAAGGTTCGAAAGATAACTATTCGGGTACAATCAGTATTCGGCAGTCTCCTGCTGCTCAGAAACATTTTGGAATGTCACCCTATGATACAGAGTCTTTTTGGTTTAAACCTTATTTGGATGATGAAGTAGCCTGGACGGGGACCAATAATGGAGCTTGGGATGAATATCTCCAAAGACAATATCCTTCATTTGATGGTTGGAACAGTGTATCGGAGCAGACCCTTGCTGATAGTGATCCAAATAATGATTTAACCCCTGCAGGTGCACAAAAACTTTTCACTTGGGAGCATAGATTGAATGGTGCAATTAGAAAACCTGATGTTAACATAGATGCAGGATTTGGAGGGCCTGTTCCCGTTCTTTCATCAAAATTTGGCAACCTTAGATTTTTCGCTTCTACTCGGCATGAAAATGATATGTATCTCTATGAAGTCAGTAAACCAGGCCTTGAACGGAGATCCTATTTAGTTAAACTAACTGCGGATATAAAAAATAATTCAAAACTCGTTTATTCTTTTTTGCGAGGTACCATGGAAGGAACTACTCTTTCACGAGGAGGTGGAACATCTATAATGAATGATGTATGGGATCTCGCCAGTCAGGTAAATAGCTCTGGTTTTACGATGCCATGGCGACTTTACACCAATGAATACTGGGCACCGACAAAAGTTGACAATACTACTCATGCTTTCAAATATACTAAACAGACGAAAGATGATTCATTCTTTGAAATACTGGTAAAATTAGACTCTAAGAAATATTATACCGATCATGGACCAGTCAGAGATTCATTATCAACGTTCACTGTTTTTGGGCAAGGTGATAATATTTGGTTTGCGGATGAAGCGCCAATAGGGTTTTTTGGAGGTCCTCTATTCAGTGTTGAAGGAAGGCTTGCATTTGGCGGTGCCATAAGCACATCCAGGGATTATAGTAAGGTTAAGACTTATACCGTCAAAGGTGATTATGTATCTCAGTTAAATAACTACCATCAGTTAAAAGCAGGAGGTGAAATTGTTTTTTCCGATCTAAATCTGAAATTTGGATCCCAAAATGAATTTTTACCCAGTGGAAACTATTGGTCTAAGTCTATAGTTCAGCCGTACCGTCTTTCACTTTATGGGCAAGACAAACTTGAATACAAAGGATTTGTTGCTACCATGGGGTTGAATCTTGATGTTTTAAACCCAAATGGTGAGTGGTATAAAATTGATATTTATAATGACGATTTTTTCTCATCAAACTATACAGAAGACTCAGAAGATTCATTTAATAAGAAAAAACTGGATCCACATATAGACTTTAGTCCAAGGTTGGCGATTTCTCATCCAATTACAGAGACATCGAAGCTCTATTTCAACTATGGTCATTATCAGCAAATGCCGATTGCGCAAGATTTATATAGAGTTCGCAGGGGTTTTAGTGAAGAAGTTTTGACAATTGGTGACCCTACGCTTCCGATGGCAAAAACTATTGCCTACGAAATTGGCTTTGATCAGTCGTTTTTTGAATCATATTTAATCCATCTGGCAGCATATTACAAAGATATATCAGATCAGCAAGATTATACGAGGTATATAAGTGCAAATAGCAAAGTAAACTATTCTCAGCTTACAGCTAACAGTTATGAAGATATTAGAGGATTTGAACTTGAACTATCTCGATTGAGAGGGAAATGGGTCACTGGTTTTATTAATTATGAATACCGTGTAAATACTTCAGGGTATTTTGGTTTGGGACGTTATTATGAAAACCCCGCAGACCAGCGTAACTATGAGTTGAATAATAAAAAACAGTCAAAACCTCGACCTATCCCGAGGATCAAGTCGGTAGTAGACTTTCATACTCCTGTCAAATTTGGGCCAAGTATTGCAGGTGAATATTTCTTGGGAGACTGGCATATGAATGTCATCAGTAGATGGTCTTCAGGTTCCTGGTTTACTTATAATCCCAACAATGTGCCAGGAATTGAATATAATGTGCAGTATAATAATAATTTTAATGTGGATCTGAAATTCTCAAAAATATTTCATGCTGGTAAGATCAATATAAAAGTGTTTGCAGATATTTATAATGCTCTAAATACGAAAACTTTCTCTGGATACGGGTTTGAAGATGGGTTCGATTATAATTATTATATGCAATCCCTTCATATGCCTGCAAAAATTGCTGCTGAGCTAGGATATAATTATTTTGACGGGAATGACAAGCCTGGAGACGTGCGAAAAGATGGTACTGAATTTGTCCCTATGGAGTGGGTTTCAGATGTTACATTTATATCTAATCCCAGCGAAAGACCCATTTATTTCGATAATAATTCTGATCAATTTCTGCAATGGACTAAGTCTGATGGGTGGCAGAAGGTTGAAAAAGCTTTTTATGATCAGGTTATAAAAAATAAACAATACATAGATATGCCTAATCAGTCTTACTATGTATTTCTTAATCCCCAAGATATTTTTGTTGGTATAAATATTAGTTATGATTTCTAACCGAGTATATTTACTGTCGATATTATTTTTGTCAAATTCTTATTCACAGGAAGTAAAGTGGATGGCTATAGGAGATTTGCATAACTGGTATTCAGCTGCAGGCTGTGAAATTGAAGTTGGTCGAACGGGACAGGTATCTGATCAGCAGGATGGACTACGTTGGCCTGCGTTTTACAGGGTTCAGGATAATCAGGCGGCAAAGGGACTTTGGCTAGGTGCAGTTAATTTTCATGATCCTGTAGTAAATAAGGATTATTCATATAAGGTCGTCCATGCCGGTCCCAGGCACCTGGACATAGAGAATGAAACTATGCCAATTGATATTTCTATGTCTGGTCGTTATGATCATCCAAATGTTTTTGTAGATGGTGATCCAGCTTCAAATCTTCAATATCTTGATGCAGTAGATGAAGTGGATTCTGGCTTACCATCAGACAGAAAAATAGTAAATAAGGTTCAAACTTCTCTTGGTGTTGAAATGATCAGAACTATCTATGCATTTTCGCACCATGAACACCAAAACTATCATATACAGGAATATATTTTTACTAATAATGGATGTTATGATAAAGATTGCAATACCACTTATGAACAAACTTTGGAAGGATTTCAGGTTTACCTGCAGTATAGATATGCAATTAGCAGAGAAGGTATGGTTTATGATGGAAACTGGCTTCCTCAGAGCGCAGCATGGGGCCATAATACAATGAATGATGTGATTGGCGAGTATCCAGATACACCTTCAGATAATGATCAGTTTTATGATGATGGTGAAATAATTCGTGGTTTTTTCTCGTGGCAAGGTTATCATTCTGACGCCAGCTTTGATAATATCGGGGGTCCGAACGCACCAGGGGAAGGGCATCTGGGAGCGGCACAGTTTGCTGGAGTGGTAACACTTCATGCGGATAAGAGCGCTACTGATAATAGTGATGATTTAACGCAACCAAGTACTACGTGGTTTATTACGTCTGACGATCCCACTACATCCGGAAACGACCAATACAATGAGACAAAATCTACAAATGAATACAATAATTATATGACCGTTGGACACCCTGATCAGTCACAGGCAGAGATTGTAGGTAATGGTAATGCTAATCAGTTCAACGATCCAAGGACTGGATCAAATCCTGGTGGTACATCCCAGGGAATTGGCTTTGGACCTTATACTCTTGCACCTGGGGAAAGTATCCGTATTGTTCTCGCTGAAGGTGTAGCTGGTTTAAGCAGGGAAATGTGCTATAAAATAGGCCAGAACTGGAAGAATGATACCTATACCAATGAAATGCCTCCATCAACGCCATTGAATAGTTCTATGCTCAGCAAATATAATCGTGGAAGCAATAAAGATGAGTATAAAAATGCATGGGTGTTTACAGGTGCAGACTCTATTATTAAAACTTTTAAAAAAGCGCGTGAAAATTTTGATTTAATGGAGGCAGGCCAATCTTTGCCCATGCCGCCTCGACCGCCAGCAATATTTAATGTTACATCTGGTGGTGATAGAATTATTATTGACTGGTCTAATGAAGCAGAATCTGAGCCTGGATTTGCAGGATATAAACTATATAGGCTTAAGTTTAAGCCAGATACAACCCTGTTTACATATGATATTAACCAAGGTCAAATTATTGATTTGGATGAATCGATTGCGAATATTTGGAATTTAGGTCCAGGTACAAGTTCTTATGAAGATTTAACACCTATAAGAGGGTATGATTATTACTATTTTTTAGAGTCTGTTGATAATGGTTCCAATGATAATATTGTTCTAAACAGCAGTAAGTTTTTTACTTTAACGAATAAGGCAGGTTTTCTAAAGCGTCCTGCAGGTAAGAAATTTGAAGATATTAGGGTTGTTCCTAATCCATTTCATATTTCTGCCAGAGATTTGCAATATGGTATTAGTGCGCCTGACAGACTTATGTTCCTGGATATTCCGGCAAAGTGTACTATCCGAATATTTACTGAGCGGGGTGATTTGGTTGATACTATTGAACATACTGATGGTAGTGGCGATGAAGCTTGGAATTCCATAACTTCATCCAGGCAGATTATAGTTAGTGGTCTGTATATCGCACATTTTGATATGGGATCAGGTGGAAGTACCATTAGAAAATTTACTGTTATCAGGTAAAATATGATTAAGAGTTCTAATCAATTTTGTATTTATTCTACATTGTTTTTGTTTATTCTTGGGTGTGATGGATTGATGAATGAGTATCAAGATGATGATGTGGGAGCACTTGCGATTGATATTACGATATGTGATATTTTATCTAATACTGAAAATGCTATTAATGCTATTGCTTTTGCAGATGATTCCCTAAGCTTAATTGCTCTCTACGATACACTTAAAATTGACACATCTTCATTTATTTCAATAAGTAATACCAGTGCTTGGAAACTTCCGCTTATTGCTGATACTTGTTTCTTCATGGTTTACGCTCCTCAGCAGGCTGATTCCTATTTTGTTGCTATTAATTCATCCTCTGGATTTAGCTTATATAATTCAGGTGGTCAATCCGTTGAATCAGAAAATGAAATTTTAACTTTAACCAATGTTGCAGGATGTCCCGAGACAAGGACAAGAAAAGCATATAGTGGATTGAACGGTCTTTATCTTGCGAGAGTAATTAATCCGAATGTTTCCACCCTGCATATGGTATTTCTTAATGATAATTTGCCCCCTAAGGCATCTTTTATTGTTAGCTCGTCTAACGTATCTGTCGGTGATACCATATCCTTCACGGACCAATCTGCGAAAGGTTCTTATCCCATTATATCTTATTTATGGGATTTTGGAGATGGTAGTAGCAGATCTGATTCATCCTTTGTACGACATGCCTATGTAGATTCAGGAAAATTTTCTCCATCCATTACTGTCTCTGATGGTTATTTATCTAACACGGTCACAAAAACAGATTTCATTAATGTTTTGGGGGTAGGAGAATAATGGTAAAATTCAGAATGCATAGTATCATCATTATATTTCTGTTCTCTCTATTGTTTGGTTCTGAGAATAAAAAATTGGCACAGACAGGGTTTCAATTTTTAAGTGTGTCAGCTGATGCGCGTGGTGGTGGGATGGGAGATGCATTAACAACTTTTCATACAGGATCCGCATCTTTGTTTTTTAATCCTGCTGGATTATCAAGGCAGCAAGGGTTTCTGGATATCAATTTTAGCTCTAATAATTGGATTGCAGATATTCAGCATCAAGCTCTGAGTTTATCCTTCAATCCAAGGAATGGGCAATATGGTGTTTTTGGAATAACATTTCATAATGTAGATTATGGAGAATTGCAGGGAACTATGGTATGGGACAATGAGCAGGGTTTCATTGATACTGAAGTATTTAAACCTGCTGCTATGGCCATGGGTGCGGGATACGGCCGGGCTCTATCAGAAAATTTTTCAGTTGGAGGCCAAGTTAAAAAAGCATACCAATATCTGGGTCGCAGTGTAGTTCCAACATCTGATACTTCTCAGGTAGTCCAAAAAAATATTGCGTCTGCATTGGCGTTTGATTTTGGCACTATTTATCAAACTGGTTGGCATGGTTTTACTTTTGGTATGTCAGTTAGAAACTTTAGTGAAGAGTCTCAATATGCTTATGATGGATTTCAACTTCCGTTAACATTTAGAATTGGAGGATCAATTGATATTCTTAGCTTCACTCCTTTAATTGGTGGTTCGCATAGTTTAGTTATGGCTGTTGATGCGCTTCACCCCAGATCCTATCCAGAACGGATTAATATGGGTTTTGAATATTCCCTGAGAAAATTATTTAAAGCTAGATTTGGTTATCTCTATAATTATGATGAAAGAGGATTTACTTTTGGATGCGGTGCTAAAATTGGTCCTCTAATGATTGACTATGCACACACACCTTTTGGAATTTTTGATTCTGTAAGTCGACTTAGTATTGGTATATCAAGATGAATTCACATTATATCAAATTCAGGGACTATTTTATATTTATTTTAATAACTATTTTTTCATGTGATGACCCCAACTATCCTGAGGATATTTGGGATGGTGATGACACGGGAGGTGAAACGCCTGTTATTACTAATGTTGAACCCTCTGGTGGAGCTTTTGCCGGTATTGATACTGTGACAATTACTGGACAAAATTTTTCAGATACTGAAACTAAAAATATTGTTTATTTCAATAGCCTTTTGGGTAACGTTGTTGATGCAACTTCGACAAGAATATTAGTTGTGCCGCCGAATTTAGTAAGTGACAGTGTAAAAATTAAAGTTGCTGTTCAAGGTGCGTTCCTTTTTGGGGAATACAATGCAAAATATATTTTAACAGCAGCAGTAGTTGATTATGGGCCTTTCGATCAATTCACAGATATTTACAGTCTTGATCTGGATAACCAGGAGAATATATTTGTTTCTATGGATGCCTCGCCAAATGCAGAATTTTGGAAAGTAGATACAAACCAGGATTCGGTGGTATGGTCTGGATCACTAAGTAAAGGTGCAGGAATGAAGCTTGGCCCAGATGGTAATATTTATTACGTAAACTCGCAGCGGTTTTTATGCAAGGATCTTGAAGGGACTCCAAAGGAGAATTCTGAAATATTTAAGCGTTTGAATGGAAATGCCAGTGATCTCGATTTTGATACCCATGGTAACTTATATGCAAGTGGTTCAGGGTCATCTATCGATGTTGTAGATATTAGTGATAATGATGGACTTACTTCAGGCGTTACTGAAGTAAAGGATTTAGGAGATCTGGATACTAAATGTTTGCGTGTTTTTGGCAGTTGGGTTTACATATTAACAAAGAATGTATTTGCAGAAGAAGCCATTTACAGACTGCCTATTTTGGATGCTTCCGGTGCTCTTGGAGATCTTGAACTGGTATTTGATTGGACTTCTTATTCAAATAAAGATTTTTCCGCATTATGTTTTGCAATTACAGAAGGAGGTAGTTTATTGGTAGGTTCTGATAGTCAGACCCAGCCTCTGACACTTATTGAAAGTATCGGTCCTTCCCCATTCTATCCGACTGTCCTTACACCGCCAATCAGTTATATGGCCTGGGGCAATTCTCAGTATCTGTATGTGATTAACAGGACAGAAGAGACTAATCGCGTACAACGTATTGATACCAGGATGAACGGCGCGGCGTATTATGGCCGTCCCTAAGCCCTTATATTGGCTTTATGGGCCATTCTAGATTTTTCCTGGTTGCTGTTTTCCTTCTCATAAATAATGTTTTCCCTGGTATATCAGGAAAAATATCGGGTATTCTTGTAGACGCCGATTCTGGTTCTCCAATGTCTGGGGTAAATATATTAGTAAGGAATACCAGCCTGGGATCCGTATCAGACTCTGATGGAAGTTTTACTATTTTAAACCTTCCTCCAGGTATATATGATATTGATATTTCCATGATCGGTTATGCAAAGCACAGCATTACAGGTGTGGAAGTAAAAATTGATCAAACTACGATTATTTCTGTGAAAATGATCCAGAAATCTATTGAAATGGCAACAGTAACCGTACAAGCAAAAAGACCAATAGTTATTCCTGATATTTCTAATAGTCAGATTAATATCAGTTCTAAAGAAATAGAGACTCTTCCATTTGATGAGATTATAGATGTGATAGGTTTGCAGTCGGGTATAGAAGGAATGTCTGTCAGAGGTGGAGGTAGCCGTGAGTCGCTTTTTCAGGTTGATGGAATATCGTATAATGATGAAAGATCTAATGTCCCTTACACATCTTTACCTATGGGTATTATTCAGGAAGTGCAGGTACAGACAGGTGGGTTTAATGCGGAATATGGTAATATTCGATCGGGAATAGTGAATGTAATTCTGGCGGAAGGTAATAAAGATCGGATCCATGGCGGGTTTACCTTTCGCCATAGTCCCCCTGCACAAAAGCATTTTGGGACTTCACTTTTTTCAAGGAATTCTTATTTTTTAAGACCTTTTTTAGATGACAATGTTGCCTGGTCTGGTACGGAAAATGGTAATTGGGATGCTTATACGAAAAGGCAGTATCCTTCTTTTGAAGGCTGGAATGCAATTGCAGATGCAACCTTAAATGATAATGACCTTTCCAATGATATGACCCCAAAGGCGGCACAGCAGATTTTTAAATGGGAACATCGACGCTATGGTGTAATTCAACACCCCGATGAAAATGTAGATTTTTATTTAAAAGGACCTGTACCTTATTTTTCTAAAAATCTTGGTGCTTTGAGATTCCTTATCAGTTACCGCAGTGAAAATGAAGCCTTTGTTTTCCCATTATCATTCAAAAATTATGACGATAAGTCAACACTGATCAAACTCACAGCTGATTTTTCCAGAAAAACTAAATTTAATTTTTCTTTTCAGTCTGGAACTATACAGTCTGTCTCCCCATATAATTGGAAAACGACACCAACCGGTTATTTTCTAAGGACTACATATGAAGTTGCAAACCTCCTTAACAGCAGTTCCGGAAATAGCATTTTATTTATGCCAGGGTATTTCTCCCCTACAAAACTAAATCGTTCTATTGTAGGTTTTAGATTAACCCATATGGTTTCAGAAAAAGAATTTTTTGATATAGTTTTACAGTTACAGTCTAATATCTATGATACTTACCAGACACTGGATAGGGATACTTCAAAGCAGTATGCAATTATCCCAGGTAATGATCATTATCTCGCAGATGAAGCACCTTATGGTTATTGGGGGCATAGTGTAACAGGAATTAACGGAATGAATATCGGTGGTTGGATGAACTTGGGTCGAGATCAAACAAAAAATTCAACTGTTATTTTAAAATCAGATTACACCAATCAATATAAATCAAATCATCAAATAAAAGCTGGAATTGGTGCTGTAATCAATTCATACAAGATCAGATCCTATGCACAAAACCCGGGTATGTCAACATGGAATCGTTCAATGGTTTATGATGTAATGCCATTTAGAACCTATTTCTATATTCAGGATAAGGTAGAGTATGAAGGGTTTATAGCAAATCTTGGATTACGCACTGATTTATCTAATGCTAATTCTGAAGTGTACAATCTGGACGTGTATGATGAATCTTTTAAGCAGGGATTAGGTAATGAGATTGAAACCAATGCAGACACTAAAAAATCAAAACCAAATTTTGCTCTAAGTCCCCGGTTAGGCATCTCACATCCAATTACAGAAAAATCAAAATTATATTTTAACTATGGTCATTTTTATTCAGAGCCGTCCTCTTCTTACCGATTCCGTCTCCAGCGAGAGAGCAACGGACTGGTTACTCACCTTGGTGACCCAAATATGGATTTTGAAAAAACAGTAGCCTATGAAGTCGGTTTTTCATCCAATCCATTTGGCAATTACCTTTTTAATCTGGCACTGTTTTATAAGGATATTACCAATCAACCCGGCTGGATCTATTATCAGAATATGAATGGAACAGTTCAGGTTAACCGTATTGAGAATAATAACTATGAAGATATTCGGGGAGTGGAGCTTACCCTAAAGAAAAATATTGGAGATTGGATAACAGGGATGATTAATTATACATATCTAGTGCAATCTTCAGGATATTTTGGATTATTGAGGCAGTTTCAAGATCCTAACATGCAGCGTGATTATGAGAGTCTTAATCAATACCAGTCAAAACCGAGACCGAGGCCATACCTAAGAGCTGTGATCAACCTTAAATCACCAAATAATTTTGGACCGAAATTGATGAAAACCCATCTCCTTGGAGAATGGACTTCGAGTTTTATTTTTAATTATAAAACTGGTTCCTACGAAACCTATAATCCTCAAAATATTCCTGGTGTTTCTGATAATGTACAGTGGGAAGATTCATACAATACAAATTTACGCGTAAGTAAGCGTCTGCGTTGGAGGCAGGGGTATGTAGACTTTATTTTAGATGTGCGTAATCTTTTTAACAACCAATTTCTTAGTTATGCAGGATTTGCAGATTACTATGATTATATAGATTACTTAGAATCACTTAGATTTTCCTGGGAAGATGGTAAGGAAAAAGGGAATGATCGTATTGGAAAATATCGTGATTGGTCTATACCTTATCAGCCTTATGAGCCTGATGATTGGGAGAACCCTACTCCAGAAGATAAGAAAATTCTTGATTCAAAAGCATATATCGATATGCCGAATATCAGAGCAGTTTCTTTTTTGAACCCCCGTGATATTTATTTTGGTATTTCTATTCATTTTTAATGATTTTTTTGTATAAACGATTTGTAAAAAATATTTTATTATTTTTTTTACCCTTAGTATTGGTAGCAAAGGTAGATGAAACCTTAAAACGATATGTAAAAATTGGTTCTCTTCAAAGTCATTTTTCTGCTTATGGCAGTGAGCGTGCCTGGAATAATACATATTATGAAGGTTTGATCTGGCCGGCAGATTATTTATACCAAGATAATTCTGTGATTAAAAGATCCTGGATAGCCTGTAAAGACTTTAATGATAGTGATGGGTATGATTGGGGTCATTATGGATTATATTTTGTTTTAAGCGATGCAGGGAACAGCCTTTTCCCAATGGAGCTTTACCAGATAGCAAAATTCATGCCTCCTTCAGTTTATGTTGATGGGATAGACTTAAATAGTTTTTATAATGCTGAAATTGATTCCGTGAATTCTGAAATTGTATCAGACCGTATAATTGTGAATACTGTAAATACATCAATGGGTCTTACAATGGAAAGACGAGTTTATGCTTTTAGCCAAGAATACCATGATAATTATTTCATTAAGGTATTTACTTTTACAAATACTGGAAACATCGACTGGGATAATGAAATTGAATTAAGCGCTGATCTTAATGGTGTAGTGATTGGTTGGGGTACTAGATACAGTGTTTCCAGGGAAGCGGGTATTATTTTAGATGGTCAACAAAAATGGGGTAAGAATTCCTGGGTCACTCGAAGAGGTGAAAATTTTTCAGAAAACTATAATAATTCTATTACTGAAGCAGATCCAAGTCCAGAATGGTTACGGGCTGTTATTTCCTGGTATGGTCGCTCTGCGACCGTGTTTCAGGTTAATAATATTGGTGGACCTGATTTTCGTGGTAATGGTCGATTGACAGCCCCTCAGCATGCCGGAACAGTGGTCCTTCATGTGGATGAGAGCTGGAATAGTTCTATCGATAATATAAATCAGCCTTTGTTCTGGGGCTGGCACGCGGGAGATACCTACCCGAATCTAGGTAACCTGTCGAAAACAGATGAACCTGCCATGGCTCAGTTATATGAGATGCTTTCTGGCATACCCCATCTTGGGTTGGGAGGCGCTGAACGACCGGATGAAGTAGCAATGGGAGATCCTGATTCAGATGAATATTTGAAACATGGCATAAAACCATTTGATTTACATAATGATGGAGGTGGAATGAATACAATGCTGAGCTATGGACCTTTTGATATTCCATTTGGTGAGAGTATTGTTATTGTTGAAGCAGAAGGTATCAATGGACTGAGTAGAGAGCTGTGTGAATCAATAGGATTTAATTGGAAGAATGGTGCTTCTCCGTTTATCCTTCCCGATGGAGCTGAAACCAGTGATAGAAATATTTATAAGAATTCCTGGGTATTTACAGGAAAAGATTCAATATTGAAAACTTTTGGAAGAGCACTAAGGAATTATGAATCTAGTTTTCAGATTCCAGAAGCACCCTTACCACCGGCATTGTTTGATGTTAGATCAGGAGGAGACCGAATATTTTTAAACTGGGATCCAAGCCCTTCGGAAAATGACTCTAACTTTGGAGGATATGAGATTTGGCGCGCAACAGGTAAGTCTGATACAACCTATATCAATATTTATTCAGGTCCTGCAGGAATATACAGCTTTGATGATCTAACTCCGATACGCGGTAATTCATATTATTATTTTATTCAATCTAAAACTGACGGTAGTGAAAATACTTCAGGAAGTTTAAACCCGGTCGGGGAATTAAAAAGCAGCAGATTTTATACAAAAACATCAAAACCGGCTTATCTTAGGCGCCAGTCCGGACAGGCATTGGAGGATATTCGTATCGTACCAAACCCTTACCACATTGCAGGTAAAGATCTGCAATATATCGGCGAGCGGGATAAAATCATGTTTTTAAATATTCCCGGTCAATGCGATATTAAAATTTTTACTGAGCGGGGGGATCTCATTCACCGAATTTCACATAGGGACGGAAGTGGAGATGAAGCATGGAATCTGATTACTTCAGGAAGGCAGGTAATATCTCCAGGTATCTATATTGCCCATTTTTATGTTACAGATAACATCATCTCATCTGTAAATAATGAAATATCAATTATGAAAGGAGATCAAAATGTAAAAAAATTTGTAGTTATTCGATAGTTTTAGTTTTTAAATAAGAAAAACCTATTATCAAATTAATTTCAATAATTAAGAATAAAACTTGCCCTATTTGGTTAATTCTTGTAGACTATATGTGTGTGTTAATGTGTCTTCCGGCACTATTGCTATATAATAATTCAATAATAAAAAAAAAAGGAGAAGCAATGAATAAAAAGATATGTACTTTTGTCTTTGCTCTGATCTTGTCTATTGGTGTTATGAAAGCCGAGTTTAGCTATAGTTCAACCTTACTCGATTTTAATGACACCCTTGGTGGCGTTGTAC
>TARA_B100000686_G_scaffold43356_2_pt1 | contig 49356 bp, 44 predicted proteins | sample TARA_B100000686 | Tara Oceans TARA_B100000686 (sample SAMEA2622733) | marine metagenome | biome: marine biome (ENVO:00000447); feature: marine epipelagic mixed layer (ENVO:xxxxxxxxx); material: "saline water (ENVO:00002010), including plankton (ENVO:xxxxxxxx)" | depth 150 m
CTCCAGGTTATCAAGGTTCTTATGTAACAGGAGCTGATGATGGTTCTCCTGACACTACGGAAGGTAATGAAGGAAAAATGGCTCTAGAATCTTATAACATAGGAAATGAGTGGGACGGAACTAATGGCGGCGTTTTAGATCTAAATCAAGATCCAACTACTCCTGTTGTAGGTTCTTCTCTAGGTCATTCTGATAATATCGGTAATCCAGGCTATGAAGCTTACTTGATACCTGTAACAGGTTTTGAAGTTACTGAAGGGAGAGGTTATGTTGATCCTAACACCGGAGGTAATGCTCCAGGTTATCAAGGAGATTACGTCACAGGAGTTGGCCTTGAAGGCGGCGGTGGCGTAGGCCCAACAGGAAGAACGCTTGCTGGAGATCTAGCAGCTGAAGCTTATACTATAACTTCCGATACACAAATAGATCCAAATACAGGCGGCAACATGCCAGGTTATCAAGGCGATTATGTTAGACCTGCCGCTGAATATGGTGAAAAGATTTCTACCATAGTTAATTTAACTGAAGAGTTCTTGGGAGAAAATACAGATTCTGGAAAGACTACTATTACAGAACCTTCGACTACAACGAAATCCTCTGTTGTCACATCTGTTGCCACCAGATGTACGGCTAATTGTGGTGGATAACTTGTAACGAAGATTGTATTTTTAAAAGCCCGCTTTTATAGCGGGCTTTTTTTATTACATATCAGGGATTTTTGTAATCTCAATTAGTATAGGAGGAATATTAGGTGCAATCTGTTGGATGCTCTTTCTTACTATTCCAGTATCAGGATCAACCCAGAAAAGATTTTCTTGTTTCCATCCTATCTTGAAGTTCCAAATAGACTCTTTAAATAAAAGTACTTCATATTGTCTTTCTAGTATTTCTATTGTTGTTTTGCCCATATTTGCCGTTTGTACCCCTACTGGTAGGGACCTTACTTTTGGGTTAGAAAGGCTTATTTGCCTTTCTGTAGTTTCTATAAAATTTCTTCCTTCTTTTATAAAGTTATTACATCTTCTTAGGTCTTTTACTGGGCAAGACATAAGCTCTTTAAAATAAGCATAGGCTTCTCCATTGCCTGGCTCCATATCTTTTAATCTTATTTCAGATGCATTGTTCTCTTTACTTTCTATAAGATCTTTAAAGCTAGGATCGTTGTCATAAAAGTAATCTACCAAATCATTTGTAAGTCCTGCAGTTTTGATAATTCTTCCATTTTTAACTAACAATAGAACAGAGTCTTTACTGACCCAGTAATAAACTTCATCTTCTTTTTTTTGAAGAATCATTAAACCAGCAGGTCCTTTTCCTATCTTTACCCTCATAGAGGCATAAGGTATATCTTCTACCATTTTCCTAGTTATTGGATAATCTGGATAACCTTGAATTATTCTTTTAGCGGCATTAACCCATAAATTTGAGTTAATTATGTTAGCAATTGGGTTATTTGCTATGGGTTGACTGGCACAACCTATAAAAGAAGTAATTATTATTAATATAAAAAAAATTTTCATTTAAAGCTAATCACCAATATCATAAAAGTCTCTTTCAATTTCATACTTAGCTGTGTTACCTGTTATTGAGTAGAGAGAATGGTGTTGTACTAAAAGAGCTCCTCCATCCCTAGTCATAGGGTGGATACCAAAATACACTTGCCCAGTACTATAGTTAGTAAAGAACATATCATGTGGAATTTGAAAATAGATTCCTTTATCGAAACTACCCTCTCCAAATTCTTCTGCAGATACATTAGTTCTAGTAACAAAGAAACCCAACCTAAGTCCTGTATCAAATCTTCTAGAGACATCCAAGGTTGCACCCTTATCTCCTGCTAAAAACTTACCCATCATTAACTGAGCTATTACTTTCTCTCTAGGAAATTCTTTATAAACTGAAAGGTGACCAGTTTCCACTTGATATTTCTCAAATCCTCCTTTATCACGTTTTAAGAATCCAAATTTTTGCTTGTAATCTCTCTGTCTCACTTTGTGAGTTGAAAATCCGACGGCCCAAGTTTTACTATAAGGTCGATATAAAACTTCTCCACCTAAACCTCCAAACATCTCTTCAAGAAGACCAATATCAAATCTGGCATAGATATCTTTATAAGGTGAGAAAATATAATCTAACTTCATTCTCATAATGTTATTCTTGCCTTCTTTAAGATACTCTTGAATATCACTTCTCACGTGAGGAAGAACACTCTCACTAGGTGTCTTAAGGAGGTTAAAGTTTTGCCATATATTAAGACCTACCACTGTACTTAATTCTAAGCCTCTTCTAAATTTTATAGAGTTATTTATTCTTACCCAGAGTTGACCAAGATAAAAAGCTTCTGGACCTCCAATCATGTTTTTTACTGCTGGAGCTATATTAGTCCTCACTTCAGGGTAATTTACAGTTGGCTTAAATTCTGAAGTTCTCCAATGTTGCCTTGGCGATTGAATTGTTGAATGCCTATAAACTTCTGCGACACTTCCTTGATAATTTATTAAGTTATTGAAGTCATTCCTCCTGACTGTAGTGCTAGAGATTTCTATATCAGCATTCATAGTATTTACAGTTACATATTTGACATTCTCTGGAGCTAGGAGAGTAACAACTCTTATAGTTCTTCCTATTGCTCTTGGTTGGCTTCTGAACTTACCTTGATTTATGGTTATTATTAACTCATCCCCATTAAGGGATATTCCTTGAGTATAAATCTTTCCAACTGCTAAGTTTGCATTTATAGATGTAAATAATATTTCTCTATCTTGAAATAATCTATTCTTATCTTTCTCACTTGGAGGGGTTAGTTTTGTAGGAGGGTCTAACTTAGGAATTAAAGGACCTGTTCCAAAGTCTCCTTTCATAAAGAAAGAGAAACTGAAGGTCCTGTCTCCTTTTACTCCAACACTATATTCAAGAATATCATTCCCACCAGTAAGGCTATAATTTATTGGAGAGCTAACCCATGGCTCTAGTGCTAGATTAGAGGTGTCATAATCAACCTTTAATCTCCACCCTCTAAAAGGAAGAGAATATTCAATTCCCCCAAATAGAGATACCTTGTCTCCTGAAAACCAGTCATCATAGGAAAATTCTCCGCCTCTGCCGTATAGACCTGTTCTGGTTTTAAAATTATCTCCTAGTCTTATAAGGGGGTTACTAAAAGTTGTCTTTCCTGCTAAAGAACCCCACCCTAGACCAGCTGTTATATCAAGGTCCCAGAACCTCTTAGTAGCCACCAGGTACTCTCCAGCAAAAAGCCCTGTTCCTGCTAAATCCCTTAGACCTACAGCTAGTTCAGGAAAGTAGTTAGACTCATTTAATAATTTAAATCTAAAATCAAAACCTTTATCCTTTAGAGTTTGATTTCCACTAAAACTAGGAATATTACTGTAAAGTTGGTTTTTTATTTCAGTATATCTGTAGGTAGCTTCCATCCACTTAAAGGGAGTTGCTGTAAGTGCAGTAACTTCATAGGGCCAAGAGGAAGTAATACCTAGTCTCAGATTCCCTTCTTTGACAAACCTAGCTGTTGGAACTTCAATTAAGCCGATTCCTCCATATCTAGAAGATGTAGGTCCGACATCTTTAACAAAATAATCTTCAATAGACGCATTAACTGAATGCGCTAAGGAAATTGCTATAAGACTTAAGGCAAGCTTTAATAAAAAACTAACCCTATTCACAGTAATTAAAAAAAAATATCTAGTCATCAATTGCTGCAAGTGCAGCTGCCGAAGTAGCTAAATTAGCCAAGATAGGCGTAACAGTATCTGCTAATAGTAACCAATCAAATGGTCTTGTAGATTTTGGTACCACTATAGTTGTACCGGGTGCTATTTCATTTCTTGTAAACTTCCATATGCTCCTTTTTATGGATTTAGCTTGACCATCTGGTAAAACTAAGAAAACTGAATTTGTATCAGCGCCCCATCTATATCCTCCGCTTTGATTTATATAATCTTTAGCTGAATAAGAGTTTTTAAAGGGCAAGGTAGAAGGAGAATAAATATCGCCTACAACAGTTACGGAGTTTCTTCTGGGAGGTATATGGATTCTGTCTCCATTTTCTAAAAAGAAATCTTTTTCAGGATCTGAACCAAGAATTATAGGATCAACTTCAACTACTAAACGTCCAGGTGATTTAGTTTCCCTAAGTCTAGTGATTAATTGACTGACTGCTTGGATATCTCCTGAAGCCAATCTACCAGCTATAAGAGCAGAGGCTATAGCTGATTCCATTTCATCAGCCGTTCTCTGATAAGAAGCATTTTCTAAATCAGATACACTTTTTCTAGTAAAAACTGCTCCATAAAGGTAAGCACTGTTAGTGAAACCTCCAGCTCTAAGCATAAGATCAGATAATTTCTCTCCATTTTTTACACTATAGGTTCCTGGATATTTAAATTGGCCGCTTAAAACTACATTTATCTCATTTAAAGCAGTGATAGATGGTATATTAATTATGTCTCCATCTCTCATTTGTAGCTTAAGCTGTTCCTCAGAATTTAAATTAATTTTGAAAATTTCTCTAGAACCAGACACTCTATTTACTCTATTTACTTCTGAGGAAGAGGGAAGGGATTCTGAGAGAAGACCAGAGGCTAGATTAAGAACATCATCTAGATTTTCTTGATCTTTTAATTCATACAGCGCAGGTCTCCTTACAGCTCCAGTAACCCTAACCTTCTTTTTAATAATGGGTATAAAGATTACATCACCTGGTTGGAGTCTGGCGTCTTTGCTAGTATCGCCATTTAAAAGAAGATCATATAGGTCATATTCTTGAATAACTTTACCATTTCTTTTTACTTGTATATTTCTTAGAGAACCTTTTTCACTTACACCACCAGAAATATAAAGTGCATTTGAAATTGTAGTTAGAGAGCTAACTGTATAGGATCCAGGCATATAAGCTTCACCAAGCACAAAGATCCTCATAGACCTAAGTTCTTTAACAGATATTGTTGCAGTAGATCCAATAAATTCAGAACTCAATTTTTCATTAACTAAAGTTCTAACTTGATCAAGAGTAAGTCCTCCTACTCCAATAGGGCTCATTCCAGGTAAGCTTAATACACCTTCTCGGTTAACAGCTGTTTCTATTTGTTCTTTAGGAGCCGTTCCTCCTATGATATTTACAGAAAGAAGGTCCCCTGGGCCTACTAGGTAAGATGAAGGAATAGGAATATCTGTTGCAGGTGCAAAGGTTGTTGGTGCATTTGCAAAGAGATCATAGCCGTAAATTAAGTTCAATGCCCTAATACGTTGTTCTTCTTTCTCTTCGTCTGTAAGTACTTTCTTTTCAGGCCTTGAAGTTAGAGTTATGTTCTCTCTTCTGACATCCTCAACTTCTTGAGTTAACTGATTAGCTTGTAATATTTTCTGTCGTATAGAAGCTTGTTGATCAAGAGGAAGTTCACTTAGCATTTCTTCCTGCTCTAAGCTCAGCTCATTGTCAGCCGAGTAAGCAAATTGAGTAGTTAAAAAGATTAATATTGCAGCCACAGCTGCTCTTCTTCTAGTACTTAAATAGCACATATTTTCATTAAATTTTAGGCAAGTTGCTAATTCAACCTTATTTTTTTGAATTTCTCAACAAAAATTAGCTTTTTATGTAATTGATTGGCCCCAACCTAATTTATTTCTGCATCTTGCAAAAAAGTCGTCATCTACTGGATGGACTAGGTTAATCTCATTTTCAGTTCTAATAATTTTTAGAGAACAATCTTTATTTAATACTAAATTTACCTGACTATCAAAGCTCAATTCAGATTTTTGACCCGTAAAATTTTTATGAACATCAATTCTTATTTCTTTGTGATCACCTATTAGAATTGGTGTTGTATTTAAGCTATGTGGAAACATTGGCATAATCCCTATAAGGTTAAGAGCTGGATCTATAAGAGGACCACCTCCAGAAAGTGAATAAGCAGTAGATCCTGTAGGAGAAAATATTATTAAACCATCTGCTTTTTGCTTATAAACAAAACTGTTATCAATGTATAGACTAAACTCAATCATCTGAGCTACTGAACCTGAATGAAGAACTATTTCATTTAGAGACACCGAATCAATTTCTTTATTGTTTAAGTACGCTTTAAGGAAAGGTCTCTTGTCTAGAACATATTTACCTTTTAGCACTTCTTTCAATCTAGGTTCTAGTTCTTCAGTTTGTATATCAGTTAAGAAACCCAATGTTCCTAAATTAATCCCCAGTACTGGCAATCCGTTAACACCCAGCCTCTTACAGTTATTTAACATCGTTCCATCACCACCTACAGATATAAGCAGGTCACTTTGATTTAATATATTTCTTTTAGTAACAATGTGCTTATCAAGCGAACTTGTAATACCTCTTAGACTAGAATCACAAAATACCTCTAATTTTAGATCTTTAAGTAATTTAAAGATTCTAGTAATGTACTTTTTATTTTTTGTCTCTTGGACAATGCCGGACAAGGCTACAGATTTAAATTCTGGATTCATAAATTATCAACTCTCTTTCTCTGAAACATCCCAATTTCTTATTAAATAAATAAATATTGTATCTATAAAAGCTATAAAAGCTTTAAAAACATACTTTACTGCTGCTAGAGCAAAAGCATCTTGGACAGACATTCCTACGGCTATAACCCAAGTAAATTGATAAATTAGGGTATCAATTAGTTGAGAAGTAATAGTTGATAGATTATTTCTCAACCAGAGCTTAGATTCACCAGTGTAAGATTTTATCTTATGAAAAAACCATACATCGAATCTCTGACTTATAAGATAAGCTGTAAGCGAACCAATAACAAATGTAGGAGAATAACCTGCTAAAGTAACTATTGAATTGTGAACTTCTTGCGCAGAGCCAACTAAATTTGAAGGCTTGAATTGAATACTTAATAATAATGTAATCATAACAGCAATATTTGCAAAGAAACCCAACATCACTGCTCTGTTTGCTTCCTTTTTACCATATTTTTCATTCAAAACATCCGTAGCAAAATATATTCCTGAATAAAGAATTGCACCCATACTAGCAGTAAAGCTAAATCCGAAGATCTCTAACTCACTTATTTTTCCTCCTTGAAGATTACCAAGGATTATTCCTAAGATTACAGCTGTGTAAAGACCATATTTACCAAAAAATTTAAATAAAATAATAGCCAAACCTAAGTCATAGACTACAGTAATTACCCAGAGCAGTTCTTGATTGGTTAAAAGTTCTTGCATTTAGATTAAAAAAATAGTGTTTTTTATGATTTACTATCTTCAGTCTAATAAAAAAAGATCTAATAAAAAACCATGCATAAAGAATTATTAGGATTTATTAAGGAATCGAAGAGTATAGTTTTCTTTACTGGTGCAGGAATTAGTACTGAATCAGGTATTCCAGATTTTAGGGGACCAAAGGGTGTGTGGAAAACAAATACTCCTATTTACTTTCAAGACTTTATTAGCTCTGAACAAGTGAGGAGGGACTCTTGGGAAAAAAAATTTTCTGGGGACGACATAATAAAAAAAGCAAAACCTAATATAGGCCATAAAGCTGTCTCAAAGATTATTAAAGACCATGAATCAGCTTATTTAATAACTCAAAACGTAGACAATCTTCATCAAGATGCAGGAGTTTCAGATGAAGATATAACTGAAATACATGGAAACGCAACTTATGCAACTTGTTTAGACTGCTCAAAAAGATATGAATTAGAAGATATCAAGAGAGTTTTTATTAAGAAAAAGGAAGTACCTTACTGTGATTCTTGTGGAGGTATCGTCAAAACTGCAACAATCTCTTTTGGTCAGTCAATGCCTGAGGAAGGAATGATCATTGCTCAAAGAAAAACTTTGGCCTGCGACTTGTTTATAACAATTGGTACTTCTCTTGTTGTTTACCCTGCTGCAGGCTTCCCAAAACTTGCTAAGGATATTGGAGCTAGGTTAGTTATCATTAACAATGAACCCACAGATTTTGATCCTATTGCAGATTTAGTTATTCACGAACAAATAGGAGAGGTATTCTCTGATTTTTAATCTAATCGTGGGTAAGGGCTACCAAACCTAATAGCTTCCCTTCTTTCATCTCTTGAAGCGTCCTATTAGCTTCTGAAACATTTCTTGTTTCTACGTCGACAGGATCAATCTTGCCCGCAACAACAAGCTCCATTAACTCTTTCATATCACCTAAGCTACCTACATAGGAGCCCATAAGTTTCTTTTCAAAAAGAGCTTGCATAGGAAGAGGCAAACTAATCTGCCCTCCAAAAAGACCTACTACAACATAGCTGCCTCCTCGAGCTAGAAGGTTATACCCAAAATTTACTGAAGCTTCAGCACCTACAAAGTCTACTATTGATCTTGCCCCCCCTTCTGTAAGTTCAAATAATTTTTCTGCAGCCCCTTCTTCGGATGAATTAATAGTCGCAGAAGCACCTAATTGACTTGCCATGCCTAGTTTTTCGTCATCAATATCTACAACTATAGGATTTATACCGTAAGCAGCTTTAGCAATCTTTAATGCTAGTAATCCAAGACCTCCAGCTGACACAATCACTAAAGAATTATCTTTTGTATATGGCCCAGCTTTTTTTAAGGCACTGTAAGCAGTCAAACCACGACAAGCATAGCTTCCTGCTAGATTATCCGGAGTGTCAGCTGCGTTAAATAGATATTTTGAATCAGGAACTAATACATGGTCTCCATATCCACCTCCTACATGTATCCCTAAGTTTGAATTATTCATGCAATAATGAGTCATGTCATTGTTACAAAGATCACAATCTCCGCACCCCATCCAAGGATAAGCTATATATCTTTCTCCTGTTTCTACTCCATCTACATCTTCTCCAGTAGCCACAACCTCCCCAAAAATTTCATGACCCATGGTTAAAGGATTTCCTCCTGGAAGAGGTGAAGGCAATTGAATGCCGCCTCCTAAATCAAAATAACCATCATGTATATGCACATCTGAATGACAAACCCCACAAGCAACTGTTTTTAATAGGACCTCCTTGCCTTCTGGATTTGGAGTTTCTAAGTCCCTTTCTTCTAACGGTTTTCCATTTTCTACTACTTGATATGCTTTCATTTTTCTTTCCCCTTAAGATTGGTAACTATTTAGTTATGCCTAGATTATCCTTATAATCAAAATTTGCAAATAAACTTTTAAGGAAAATATGACTGATTTAAATGCTTTTAGAGAAGAAACAAAAGATTGGTTGGAAACAAACTGTCCTCCAGAGATGCGTAAACCTGGAGATGTATGTTGGGGAGGCAGAAATCCCAACTTCTCTCATCCAGATCAAGAAATTTGGCTAGAGAAAATGGGAGAAAAAGGATGGACATGTCCTACTTGGCCTAAAGATTATGGAGGAGGAGGCCTCTCGCATGAAGAAAATAAGATTTTGCAAGAAGAGATGTTCGCTATGGGTGCTAGACCTGCACTTGCAAGCTTTGGAATATGGATGTTAGGACCAGCCTTATTAGAGTTTGCTTCAGAAGAACAAAAGTTAGAGCATATTCCCAATATTGTTAAGGGGAAAATTTGGTGGTGCCAAGGATATAGTGAACCAGGGTCAGGATCAGACCTTGCAAGTTTAAGCACCAAGGCAATAGAAGATGGAGATAACTATAAAATTAATGGTCAAAAAATTTGGACTTCTAATGCTAATTATGCGGATATGATTTTTTGTTTAGTGAGGACAGGACCCCAAGACCCAAAGCATGAAGGAATTAGTTTTCTTCTAATAGATATGGATCAACCTGGAGTTGAAGTTAAACCCATAAAGCTAATTAGTGGCAAATCTCCCTTTTGTGAAACTTTCTTTACAGATGCAATTGCACCTAAATCAAACCTTATTGGAGATATAAATAAGGGTTGGACAATAGCTAAAAGATTACTACAGCATGAAAGGTCTATGATTTCAGGTATGGGATTAGCAACAGGAGGAAGTTCAGGAAGTTCTAGAAGAACTTCAGGATTAGCTGAACTAGGTAAAAAATATATAGGAACCAATGAAGAGGGTCTTCTAGATGATTCTCTTTTAAGGACTAAGATAGCAAAACATGATTTAAATTCTCGTGCATTTGGCCTAACACTACAAAGAATGGGTGAAGAGGCTAAATCAGGAGGTCCTAGTGCTACTGCTTCAATGGGTAAGTACTATGGTACTGAACAAAATAAACTAAGATACGAGATAATGCTTGAAGCAATGGGAACAAAAGCCCTTGGTTGGGAAGGAGATCCCTTTTCTCCAGAAGAATTAGCGATAACTAGAGAATGGCTAAGATCAAAAGCAAATTCAATTGAAGGGGGAACAACGGAAATAAATTTAAATGTTATTTCTAAGAGAGTTCTTAACTTACCTGACTAAAGATTATAGGAAAGACTATGGCCTTAATATTAAATGAAGAACAACAACTTTTGAAAGATACTGCTAAAGAATTTGTTTCAAATAATGCTCCTATTAATCATTTTAGAGAAATAAGAGACTCAAATAATGAGCTGGGATACAGCAAAGATATATGGAAAAAGATGGTGGATTTAGGGTGGGCAGGAATTCTTATTCCTGAAGAATATGGCGGATCTAATTTTGGCATGATCGGCTTAGGATCAGTATTAGAAGAAACAGGCAGATGTCTTGTTCCTTCTCCGTTATTCTCAACAGCATTATTAGGAGTCAGCTTAATAGAATTAGGAGGAAATAAAGATCAGAAAGAGGAGCTTTTAAATAAAATAGCCGAGGGAAGCTTAACTACTTCATTTGCTTTGGAAGAAGGTCCTCATCACTCAGTAAACTCTATTCAAACAAAAGCAGAAAAATCTAAAGATGGATTTATTATCAATGGAAATAAAACATTTGTTTTAGATGGTCATTCTTGTGATCTAATTATTTTAGCAGCAAGAACGTCAGGAAATACCAAAGATAAATCTGGAATCAGCTTATTTTTAATTGATCCTAAAATAAAAGGAGTCAATGTAAAAAGGACTCATATGGTTGATAGCAGGAACTCTAGTGATGTTTATTTTAAAGATGTGGAAATATCTTCTTCAGACCTCTTGGGAGAGCTAGATGGAGGACTTCCGATAGTAGAGCAAGTAGTTGAAAGAGGACAGATTGGTTTATCTTCCGAAATGCTGGGTAGCACTATCGAAGCTTTTGATAGGACACTTAACTATCTAAAAGAAAGAAAGCAATTTGGGGTATTAATTGGTTCTTTTCAATCTTTACAACACAGAGCAGCAACAATGTTTGCTGAGATAGAGTTAGTAAAATCTTCAGTTATGGGTGCTCTAAATGCTGTAGATGAGAATTCAAATGATATTTCAAGATTTGCTAGCCTAGCTAAATTTAAGTCTGGAGAAACATTTAAACTAGTTAGTAGTGAGGCTGTACAAATGCATGGTGGAGTGGGTGTAACGGATGAATATGATATAGGTTTCTTTCTTAAGAGATCCAGAGTTGCCGAACAGATATTTGGTTCATCTGATTATCACATAGATCGTTATGCAGTTTTAAGTGAATACTAATAGTTTTTAGTTTTCATATACTCTCCTAATTACTATCCTTTTAATGGGAATTTTCTTTTTTTATATGTAAAGATTTTATCTTATCACTTGACACGAGACCCCTTTATGAACTTTATACTAAAAGAAACAGTTAATTATGAATTCTGTAGTAGTAGTTGAGTCACCAGCAAAAGCCAAAACCATAGAAGGTTATTTGGGGGACTCGTATAGTGTTGTAGCTTCATTTGGGCATGTAAGAGACATGGAAGATAAAGATGGCGCTGTTCTCCCTCCAAATTGGTCTAATATTAGATGGTCTTTAAATAAGAAAGGAGAGATACAGGTAAATGAAATTCTTAGCCTATTAAAGAAAGCAGATCATTTAATCTTAGCAACAGACCCTGACAGAGAGGGAGAGGCCATAGCTTGGCATATTTATGAACTACTAAACGAAAAGGATGCTTTAGCAGAAACCAAGGTTAGTAGAGCGGTCTTTAATTCAATAACAAAAAAATCTGTTAGTGAAGCAATAAACAACCTTAGAGAAATAAATAAAGATAAAGTAGAAGCGTATTTAGCTAGAAGGGTCCTAGATTATATTGTTGGATTTAATGTCTCACCTCTTCTTTGGAGAAGACTGCCAGGAGCAAGATCTGCAGGTAGAGTTCAGTCTGTAGCTTTAAAGCTTATATGTGAAAGAGAAAATGAAAGGGAAGTTTTTGAACCTCAAGAATATTGGTCTATAGAAGCAAATTTTTTAAAAGACAAAGACACAATCCCTGCCCAAATCTACTCTGTTAATGGTGAGAGAATAAAAAAATTTGATATTACGAATCAAGATAGCGCTAGTGATTTATCTGAAAAAGTAAAAGAAGCACAATTTTCAATTAGTGAAATAAATAAAAAACCTGTTAAAAGAAATCCCAGACCCCCTTTCATAACCTCCACAATGCAACAAGAAGCAGCTAGAAAGCTTAGATTCTCTGCTGATCAAACTATGAGAACTGCACAAACGCTTTATGAACAGGCTTTTATAACTTATATGAGAACCGACAGTCCTGTTATGGATAACGAGGGTATTGATCAATGCAGAAGCATAATTAAAGAAAAATTTGGATCTAACTTTTTACCTTCTAGTCCGAGAGTTTATAGAAGTAAATCTAAGCAGGCCCAGGAAGCTCATGAAGCAATTAGACCAACAGACTTCACTAGATCACCCACAGAAATACCGTTTTCAGGAGAGGAAAAGCAACTTTACGAATTAATCTGGAATAGAGCTGTTTCAAGTCAAATGGAAAGCGCACAAGTTACACAAACAGAAGTAATGATTGCTTCAACAAACAATGACTTGATGTTCAAAGCAACAGGATCTCAAGTAGTATTTAATGGATTTTTAGAAGTCTATGAAGAGGGGCAGGACGAAGAAAAAGAGAAAGCAGAACCAAAATTACCTATAAATTTAAACTTAGAGGATAATTTAGAAATAGACACTATTTTACCTGGTCAGCACTTTACCAAACCTTCACCTAGATATACCGAAGCAAGCCTTATAAAGGAACTTGAAGAAAGAGGTATAGGCAGGCCTTCTACTTATGCTTCCATAATGAATAGCATAAAAAAAAGAGAGTATGCAACTTTACAGAATAAACAATTCATTCCTTCTGGAAGGGGTCGGGTTGTTGTAGGGTTCCTTGATTACCATTTTGAAGAATATTTTAGATATGAATTTACAGCAGACATGGAGGAATCTCTAGATGAGATAGCTAAGGGAGAGCATATTTGGACTACCTTATTAGATAAATTCTGGGAGGGGTTTTCACCAATAATAGAATCGGTTAAAGGATTATCTAATAGACAAGTTTTAGACAATCTAAATGAACATTTAAAAGAAATAATCTTCCCTCTTAACACAACCTGTCCTAAATGTTCAGGAGATTTAACCTTAAAAAATAGTCCTAAGAGCGGACCTTTTATAGGTTGTTCTAAATACAGTGAGACTGGTTGTGATTATGCTATACCAGCCTTTCTTCGAACAGCAGAAAAAATTGAGGCTTATAATAAATCTAAGGATTCTTTGGGAAGCAACCCTAAAACTGGAAAAGACATTTACCTTAAACCTAAAAGAGCTGGAGGGTTTTATTTAGAATCTCAGGATGATGAGGATAATAGGATAATGCAAAATGTTCCTGATGAAGTTGCTGAAAATATTGACCTAGAAGAAGCAATAAAATGGATGAATTTACCTAGGGACATTGGCTTGCATCCAGATACTGGGGAGATGGTTCAATCTGGCTTTACACGTAAACCTGTAGTCAGAATGAAAATAAAGGGCGGAGGTGATAAAGCTTTTATTTATGTAAATCTTAAAAACATAGAAGAGATATTTGATACTCAGTTAAATTATGCTGTAGATCTATTAGCAAAATCTAATAAGAAAATAGAATTTAAAGAAGACAAAGAATTGGGTAAGGACCCTAGAAGCAATCTTCCAGTTTTTATTAAAGATGGTCCCTGGGGTTATCAACTATTAACAGATAAACAAGTAAAGAAAAATAAAGGTACTTCAGATCCAGATTTTGATGAAGTTACGCTTGAGTACGCCCTTGAAAATATGAATATTCTTGGTTACTGTGCTGAAGATTCTAGAGCCATAGCAAAGAAACGTGAAAGGATAGGTAAGACGAGGAAAAATAGGATGGTTGTTGTTCATGGAGATAAAAAGATAGAAATCAAAAAACCTTTTAATTCTATTTCGTTGGAGGATGCAATAGAGCTAATCAAGTGTGATGGTAATCCTGATGAAGATAAAAGTTAAGCAGTCTAAATCAGAATCTTTTAATAACTCCTACACAAATACCCTCTAAAAAGAAATCTTCTTGAACAGTATTAATTTTGATTGGCTTAAATTTCTTGTTTTGAGGTTCTAGAGTAATTTCTCCTTCGCCAGAAGAACGGAAAGTTTTAACAGTAACTTCATCATTCAGCCTAGCAACAATAATATCTCCATTTTTACATTCTTTACTCTTTTTAACTGCTATTAGATCTTCTTCATTTATTCCAACATCCTTCATGCTTTCACCTTTTACCCTAAGTAAATAATCAGCCTTTTGAGAAAACATATTATTAGGAATTTCAAGATTTTTTTCTATATTTTCTTGAGCCAGGATTGGATTGCCTGCTGCCACTAAACCCACCACTGGAATTCCAGATTCATCTTGATTTAATACAATTCCTCTAGAAGCTCCCGATAAAATTGAAATAAATCCTTTTTTTTCAATAGCTCTTAAGTGCTGTTCTGCTGCATTAGGAGATTTAAACCCTAACGTTCTTGAAATATCTGCTCTAGTAGGTGGAAATCCTCTTTCTTTTAAATGGCTTTTAATTAAATCTAAAATTTCTTTTTGTCTTAAGGTTAAATCTTTCATTTTCTACTCCAAAAAAATTTATTACTGTAATTATATACAGTAAAATGATATTATCAAATTTATGTTAGTTATAGGTATTACTTCTAGAGCTTTATTTGATCTTGATGAAAGTCATAAGGTTTATGAAGATAAGGGGTTGGAGGCTTACAGGGACTATCAGATTTCAAAAGAAAATGAAGCTCTTCTTCCAGGTCAAGCCTACCCGCTAGTAACTAAATTATTGGATTTGAATAAAAGAATAAAAAACGAAAGGTCTGTAGAAGTGGTCTTGTTAAGTAGAAATTCAGCTGATACAGGTTTGAGAATCTTTAATTCTATTGAACATCATAATTTAGATATAAAAAGAGCAGCTTTCTGTGGAGGAAATAGTCCTCATACTTATGCTAAAGCTTTTGGAGCTCATCTATTTCTTTCCTCTGAATATACTGATTGCAAAATGGCATTAAAGAACGGAGTTGCTGCCGCAAGAATTATTCCTGCTGGAGTTCCAAAGACTTTGGAAAGCCAACTTAAAATAGCTTTTGATGGTGATTCAGTAATATTTTCTGATGAGTCACAAGAGATCTTTGACACTCATGGTTTAGAAAGATTTGATAAGAATGAAAAAGATCTAGCAAAGAAACCACTGCTAGGAGGACCTTTTAAACCTTTTCTTTCACACATGCATAAACTCCAATCTTTGTTTCCCCAATCAGAGTGCCCTATAAGGATAGCTTTAGTTACAGCAAGATCTGCTCCCTCTCATGAGAGAGTTATACGAACTCTTAGGGAATGGCAAATAAGGATTGATGAATGTTTATTTTTAGGAGGTCTTAAGAAAGTAGATTTTTTGAAGGTATATAAAGCGGATATATTCTTTGATGATCAAATTGAAAACTGTGATTTAGCAAGCGAAGAGGTTCCAACAGGTCAAGTTGTTAACCTTAAGTAAGAAACTGCAAAAATTATTTAAAAGGTATAAAATCCGCTTTTTATTGTTCCCTTATAAGAATTTCTATTATGGAATATATTTGTCTAGATTTAGAAGGTGTCTTAGTCCCAGAGATTTGGTCAGAAGTTGCTAAGTTTACAGGAGAAGATCAATTTAATTTAACCACCCAAGATATTAAAGACTACTCTGAATTAATGGATATGCGTATGGATTTAGTATACAAACTTGATCTTTCTATGAAAGACATAAGAAAATTAGTGAGTAAGATGGAACCTTTTGAAGGAGCTAAAAGTTTTATTGATTGGGCTAGAGATAATTTTCAAGTGACCATCGTTTCAGATTCTTTCTATCAGTTAGCTTGGCCATTAATTAGAAAACTAGAAACTCCTTCAATAATTTGTCATCATTTAGAGATAGAAGGAGATAGGTTAAAAGGTTATAAATTGAGACAGTCAGATAATAAAAAAAAGGTAGTTCAGTCACTAAAATCTCTTAAGTACAGGGTATTTGCTGCAGGGGATTCATATAACGATATTCAAATGTTGTCTGAAGCAGATTTAGGTATTTTCTTTAGAGCTCCCAAGCACATACGAGAAGAGTATAGTGATATCAAAGGAGTAGACAGCCACCAGGAATTAAAAAATATTTTTTCCTCTGCTTCCAGTTTTATAAAAAATTAAATCTATGAATAATAATACTTCACAAGGGAAAAAGCTTAGAGAAGCAATTTCGGATCATACTCCATTACAGATTGTTGGAACAATAAATGCTTTTTCAGCTCTCCTAGCAGAAAAACAAGGTCATAAGGCAATCTATTTATCTGGAGGGGGTGTAGCTGCATCTAGTATGGGAGTTCCCGACCTAGGAATTACAACTCTTCAAGATGTATTAACCGATGTAAGAAGAATAACCGAAGTATGTGATTTACCCTTGTTAGTTGATGCTGATACCGGTTGGGGAGGGGCATTTAATATTTCAAGAATGGTAAAGAGTATGATTTCATCAGGAGCTGCTGGGATCCATATAGAAGATCAAGTAGATCAAAAGAGGTGTGGACATAGGCCTAATAAAGAATTAGTTTCCTCTGAAGAGATGCAAGATAGAATTAGGGCTGCTACTGATTCTAGGGTCGATGAAAGTTTCTTGATAATGGCAAGGACTGATTCCATTGCAAATGAAGGTATGGACCTCGCTTTAGAAAGGGCTACTTCGTATACAGAAGCAGGTGCAGATGCCATCTTTGTTGAGGCTGTTTCGGACTTACAGCAATATAAGATATTCTCTGATTCTCTTGAAGTCCCTATACTAGCTAATATTACTGAATTTGGACTAACACCATTGTTTTCTCTTGAAGACCTTAAGAAGGTAGGTGTTGATATAGTTTTATATCCATTATCAGCTTTTAGATCAATGAGCAAAGCAGCTGAAGAAGTATATAAAGAAATTATAGAAAAAGGGACTCAAGAGGGGTTAATTGATAAAATGCAGACAAGGGAAGAGCTCTATAAAGTAATCAATTATCATGATTTTGAAAAAAAACTTGATGAACTATTTAAGAAGTAAGAGAAAGAAATGGCAGAAAAAAAACTAGAAGGAGCAGGTTTAAGAGGTCAAGTAGCTGGTCATACAGCTCTTTCAACTGTTGGGAAGGCTGGTAAGGGTCTAACTTATAGAGGTTACGCTATTGAAGAGTTAGCTGAGAAAGCAACTTTTGAAGAAGTAGCTTATATGCTCTTGTATGGCCATCTTCCCAATAAATCTGAATATGATGAGTATTCAGCTAAATTACAATCCTATAGAAAGCTACCTAAAGAATTAAAAGAAGTATTGGAGAGAATTCCTAAGAATACTCATCCAATGGATGTGATGAGAACTGGTAGTTCAATGTTGGGTAATCTAGAGCCAGAGGGAGATTTCTCAAATCAAAATGAAACAGCTGACAGAATCTTGGCTGCTATGCCTTCAATTATTACTTATTGGTATCGTTTCTCACACGAAGGTGAAAGTATAGAAACAGAAACCAACCATCCTACTATGGGAGGTCAATTCTTATCTTTGCTTACTGGTAAAGAGCCTTCAGAAGAGCATTCAAGAGCTTTAGATGTTTCATTAATTCTTTATGCTGAGCACGGTTTTAATGCTTCTACTTTTACAGCTAGGATTTGCGCTTCAACCCTATCAGATATGCATTCATGTGTTGCAGGAGCAATTGGAACTTTAAGAGGACCATTACATGGAGGGGCAAATGAAGCTGCAATGGAAACTATAGAAAAGTTTAATTCTAGAGAAGAAGCTAATGAAGGCATAAAGAAAATGCTAGAAAACAAAGAGAAGATTATGGGGTTTGGACACGCTGTATATACTAATGAAGACCCTAGGAATAAGATTGTAAAAGCCTGGGCAAAAAAATTAGGCACATCTAATGGTGATAGTCTCCTCTATGAAGTTTCTGAAGAAGTTGAGAAGGTTATGTCAGAGGAAAAAGATTTATTTGCTAATACTGACTTCTATATGGCTTCAGCCTATCATTACTTAGGTATTCCTACGCCTATCTTTACCCCTCTTTTTGTAATAGGTAGGACTTCAGGTTGGGCAGCTAATGTAATGGAACAGAGAGCAGACAATAGAATTATTCGACCAAGTGAAGAATATACTGGACCTGATAAGTCGCAGTGGGTCGATATGTCAGATCGTTAAAAAATTAAGGAAAATAATATGACTGGAAACGTTGACACTAACGTTAGACCTGATCCTGATCAGATTTTGTTAAAGATAGCTGATTATGTTCATGATACAAACATAGAAAACAAAGAAGCTTTTGCTACAGCCAGATACTGTTTGATGGATACACTTGGTTGTGGATTATTGGCTTTGACCTTCGAAGACTGTAAAAATTTATTAGGTCCCTATGTAGAGAATACAAATGTGCCTAATGGAGTTAGGGTGCCGGGAACTAAACATATATTAGATCCAGTAAAAGGGGCTTGGGACATAGGAGCAATTATTAGATGGCTAGATTTTAATGACACTTGGTTAGCAGCTGAATGGGGACATCCTTCTGATAATTTAGGTGGAATTTTATCGGCAGCAGACTACATTTCTCAAAAAAATATCATTTCTGGAGAACCAGGTTTAAAAATGTATGACGTTTTGGTGAGCATGATTAAAGCACATGAAATACAAGGGGTTCTTGCTTTAGAAAATAGCTTTAATCGAGTTGGACTTGACCATGTCATACTTGTAAAGATAGCTTCTACTGCAGTTATATCTCATTTATTTGGCTTATCTAAGGAAGAGACCATTAATGCTCTATCACAAGCATTTGTTGACGGGCAAAGCTTAAGGACTTATAGGCACGCACCTAATGCAGGACCGAGAAAATCTTGGGCAGCAGGAGATGCCACTAGTAGGGCTTTACAATTAGTTTTATTAACTAAAAAAGGTCAGATGGGCTATCCAAGTGCTCTAACAGCTAAAACTTGGGGGTTTCAAGACGTTCTCTTTAAAGAACAAGAATTAAGTATCCCGCAAGATTTTAATTCCTATGTTATGGAAAATATTTTATTTAAGATTTCATATCCAGCAGAATTTCATGCTCAAACTGCAGTCGAGGCTGCAGTAATATTACATAATGAAGTTAAGAAAAAAGGATTTGATAATATAGAAAAGATTGTCATCACTACTCATGAATCAGCTATTAGAATTATCAGCAAAGTAGGTGAGCTTAATAACCCAGCTGATCGTGATCATTGTCTTCAATATATGACAGCCATCGGCCTTTATAAAGGAAATTTGGTAGCTGAGGACTATGAAGATGATGTAGCTTCTGACCCGCTAATAGATTTCTTAAGAAGTAAAATGGTTATTGAAGAGGACCCTAGATATAGTAAAGAGTACCTTGAGGCTGACAAAAGGTCTATCGCAAACGCTATTCAAATAAGGTTTACAGATGGGAGTGTTACTGAGAAGGTTGAGGTTGAGTACCCTATAGGTCATAAAAGAAGAAGGGAAGAAGGCATACCAGTCTTATTAGAAAAGTTTAGTGCTAATCTTTCTTCTCAATTTTCCAATTCAAGGATAGAGAAGATTAAAGGATTGTGTTTAGATCAATCTATTCTAGAAGAAACTGAGGTTTCTGAATTTATGAGTCTTCTTGTAGCGGAATAGTTATTCTCGATTCAGTATTCTCCTTGTCACTGAAAGTATAGAAGAAAGTATTTTTAAATTTTTCTGAAGTGTAAAGCTCCATTTGATCATCATAATGACGAGAAGAGCTATCTTGAGTAGCGCTTCCATACTGGTGAACGCTTTCAGACTTTAAATTACCTTCTTTGTCCCATTCAACATATATATATAACCCATCACCACCTTGAGCCTTTAGGTAGCCTTCTTTTTGTTCTCTTCCATATATTGCCCTCAAGGTATCTGGACCACCTTGAACTGAAATCTTTTTATTTCCTCTTACAAGAAAGTTTCTTTCTGACCACAGAGGGTCTATTCGTCCAAACACTTTGTATATTTGTTCTATACAATCTCTAAACACATTTTCCACTGGTGGAGCTGGTCTTTGACCTTGTTCTGATAACCATTCAGGACTTATTACGCAAACACCCAAGCTAGCTGCTCTGCTATTAAAATCTGTCTTTAAATCCCAATCTTTTAATAATTTTTGACCTTTTATTAAAATTTCTTCTTTAAAGTCCATATCAAAGATTTGTTTAAGATATTTATATGCTCTTGAGTTCTTGGAATAAGAGTTATCAAACTTAATTTCTTTAAACCTTTTTTCAGAAGTGAATTTAGTTTCTGAAAATAGTTCTAGCCCTCTATTAGCTCTGTTAGTCATTCTTGTTTGCAATCCCAAAGTAGGTGAATAATCAGAAGGGGACAGCCTACTTTCAATGGAAGTTACTTTAAAAGGGTCTTGATTTGTACTTATTAACCAACCTGACTTTGGGTTGATTATAAGAGGTATATTTTCTAAAGGAATTAACTCATTCCAAACCAAAGAAGATCTTGTTCCATCAACAGGTTTACTCCAATCAAGGTTTTCCTTTCTCTTGGGAGAAGAGGAGTTATGTAAAAAGATAATATTAGATTTTTTATCAGCATAGACGGCATTGAAAGAAACAATAGATCTCAAGTTCATTGAAGCTAACCATTCTTCTTTAGTTTTAGCTTTGTTTAATTTATACCATTGTTCAACTTGTTTTATATCTTCCATCCCACTAAATCTTATGGCATAAGTTCCATGATCTGTTTCTAGTACAGGACCATGTATCGAATATTTTGCTTCCCTATTAAAAGTCCACCAAAAGGGTCCCCAAATTTTTACAGGCAGTTTTAAATTTTTTACTCTGAAAGGCACCCATTCATCATCTAACAAGTACTCTGTATCATCTTCTGGGTTTATTTTTAGAAGAAATGTATCAGATAGATCAGGCTTGTTTACAGTAAACCCCCATCCTAGATTTTCATTAAAACCAACAAAAATAAAGGGAGATCCTGGAAAGACACCGCCCATCATATTCCACCCTTCTTCACTTTTTACATGGGCTTCATACCAAGCTAAAGGACCCTCAAGTGGTTGATGAGAATTTATTATTAAACGGGTGCTTCCGTCTCCAGTTTTGTTAGGATTTGCAGAGAATGCGTTAGAGCCTAAGACTAAATCTTGCCAGTCAAGTAGACTTGATTTTAGATTTGAAGCTATTTGTTTATTCTCTACACCCTTATCTGTTTGTAGCTTTTCAATGGAACTTATAACTCCAGAAAAGAAAAGGTTTTGGAGAGCGAATCCTACAACAACATCTTCTTTGGTAATTGGAAAGTGTTTATTGTATTCATTATTTGGGTTTATAGCTGCCCAATAATTTAATCCATGAACATAAGCTTCAATGACTTTTCTAACTTCAGGTGAAAGATCTAATTGATATCTTGATTCAACTCTTTCTCTTATTTCTAATGCTTTTATTAGATAGTCTGTAACAAGTCCTTCAAAGCCATCTTTTAAACCCATTTGAGCTCTATACAAGGACATATTTGAAACTAAATTTTGTATATCATCTTGAGCATGGGCGTAAGCTATCCCGAAAGCTACATCAGCATCTCTTTTACCTTCAATATGGGGGACTCCCCAGATATCCCTTGTTATTACTGCTTGATAGCTTTTTGCTTTTAATAATGCTTCATTCTTGAAATCTGCATTTAATAGCTGTAAAAAAAAAGAAAATAAAGAGATAAAAATGATTTTTTTCATAAAATTGAGAAACCTAGTAAATTTTGTAAGTCCTTTAAAGCATCATCCGCTTTTACCACCTTTATAGTTTTCATACCTAAAGCTTTTGCAGGTTTTAAATTTATACCCAGATCATCTAGAAAGACCACTTCATCTGGACTCACTTTGCCTTTCTCGCAAGCTAATGTATAGAATTTAGGATCTGGTTTCCTTACATTTTCTTTACTAGATTCAAATATAAAGTCAAATAGCTTCATTATTTCCTGATGAGCTCCTGAAATAGCTGCATTACTTTCTTCCATTTCTTTATCTTCACTAGACTGAATGTTATTTGTTAAACATCCTTGCACAAGTTTAGGCTTAATTTTATGCAGAGCTTTTACCATTTCCGGTCTAATCTCTCCTTTCAAAAGAGCAAGGACTTGTTTTCCTGGAACTGAATATCCTAATTTTTTGCTTTCTGTCTCGAATAAAGAATCAAATTCTTCCTGATTAATCTCATTTCTCTCTAACTTAGCCCAAGCATTATTATTTGGATTAGTAGAATTAATTTTTCTGATTAAATCTTTTGGAAGGTTATGGCTTTCTTCATAACTATTAAATGAATCAAAAGGGCTGGAAGTGATGACTCCTCCAAAGTCCCAAAATACTGCTTTAATCATAGTTTTAAATTGCTTTTTGTGAGTTCAGTATATTAAAAAAAACAAAAATAATACTATTTAAACTATCTAAAAACCTTAAAAAATCTATAATCGTTCCCCCGAAATTAGCTTAAGATAAGAAAATGTCAGGAAATACAACAGGAAAACTCTTTAATGTAACGACTTTTGGCGAGAGTCACGGTCTTGCTATGGGTTGCATAATTGATGGATGTCCTCCTGGAATGAGTTTATCTGAAGAAGATATACAAATTTATTTAGATAAAAGAAAACCAGGGTCATCAAAATTCACAACACAAAGGAAAGAAGACGACAAAGTGGAAATTTTATCAGGAATTTTTGAAGGCAGAACTACAGGAACTCCTATAGGTCTTTTAATAAAGAACAAAGATCAAAGGTCAAAAGATTACGACAAATTAAAAGATGTTTTTAGGCCATCTCATGCGGATTATTCATATATTCAAAAATATGGGATAAGAGATCATAGGGGCGGAGGGCGTGCCTCTGCTAGAGAAACAACTATGCGAGTAGCGGCTGGTTCTGTAGCTAGAAAGTATCTAAGAGAGAATGCAGGAGTAGAAATTACTGGTTATCTAAGTCAAATAGGAAGCATTAAAGTAAATAAAATAGACATCAAAGAGATAGAAAAAAACCCTTTTTTCTGTCCTGATAAAGAACTTATACCAAAGATAGAGGATTTAATTAATAAATTAAGTGATGAAGGTGACTCAATAGGAGCCAAAATTACAGTTATTGTTAGAAATTTACCCCCTGGTTTAGGAGAACCTGTTTTTGATAAACTTGATGGAGAGATAGCTAAAGCCTTAATGGGCATTAATGCTGTTAAGGGTGTTGAAATTGGAGCAGGGTTTTCAGTTATAGAAAGTAAAGGGTCTGAGAGTAGAGATGAAATGTCTCCAGAGGGTTTTAAATCAAATACGTCAGGAGGGACTTCAGGTGGAATTTCAACTGGGCAAGATTTAATTGTAAGCATAGCCTTAAAACCAACTTCTAGCATAGCAAAAGAAGGGGATACTATTGATAAAGAAGGAAGAGCTACTAAGATAAAAGTAACAGGTCGTCATGACCCTTGCGTAGGAATTAGAGCAACACCAATTGCAGAGTCAATGGTTGCTCTTGTGTTAATAGATCATTTACTTCGCAATAGAGGACAAAATTTAGATGTAAATTCTGAAGTTCCTGAAATACCACCTAATCAATAAATGCTATGTCTAGGACCTTGTACGATAAATTATGGGACCTTCATGAGGTAACTCAGAGACAGGACGGAACTTATCTTCTATATATAGACAGACATTTAATTCATGAAGTTACTTCTCCGCAAGCTTTTGAGGGCTTAAGACTTGCTGGTAGAAAATTATGGAGAGCTAAATCTAACATAGCTACACCCGATCATAATATACCTACTACTGATAGAGATTTAGGCATAGAAGGCATTAAGGATGAGGTGGCAAAACTTCAAGTTACAACCTTAGATGATAATTGCAAAGAACATCAAATTGAAATATTCGATATAAATGATGAACGTCAAGGAATAGTTCATGTTATAGGCCCCGAACAAGGTATCACTCTACCTGGCATGACTATTGTTTGTGGTGACTCTCATACCTCTACTCATGGCGCTTTAGCTACTTTAGCTATGGGAATTGGGACTTCAGAAGTAGAGCATGTTATGGCAACACAGTGCTTGGTTGCTACAAAACAAAAAAATATGAATATTCGGGTTAATAATATTTTACCGAAAGGAGTTTTTTCTAAAGATTTGACTTTAAGTGTAATAGGGAAAATAGGTACTGCAGGAGCTACTGGATATGCCATTGAATATTCTGGTAAAGCAATTGAATCTATGTCTATAGAAGCAAGGATGACAGTATGTAATATGGCTATAGAAGCAGGTGCTAGAGCTGGAATAATAGCTTTTGATGACACTACCTTAAACTATATTAAAGGAAGACCTTTTGCACCTTCTAATGATCAATGGAGTGAGGCAGTCAAATTCTGGAGAGATCTCAAAAGTGATGAAGGAGCTAATTTTGATAAGACAATAGAGGTAGATGCAGAAGAATTAAAACCACAAGTCTCTTGGGGAACATCTCCAGAAATGGTTATGGATATAGACTCTAATATTCCAAAACCTAAATCTAGTTCTGAGTCTGATGCTCTTGAATATATGGGACTTAAACCAGGAATGAAACCAGAGGATATAAAACTAAATCAAGTTTTTATTGGTTCTTGCACTAACTCAAGATTAGAAGATCTAAGAATAGCCGCTGAAGTTGTTAAAGGAAACAAAGTGAGCAAGAGTTTAAGAAGAGCCATCGTAGTACCTGGATCAGGTGTGGTAGCAAAATCAGCTTCTAAGGAGGGCCTTGACCAAATATTCATTGAAGCCGGGTTTGAATGGAGAGCGCCTGGTTGTTCAATGTGTTTAGGAATGAATCCAGATCAACTTCAAGAAGGAGATCATTGTGCTTCAACATCAAATAGAAATTTTGAAGGTAGACAAGGGTACAAAGGAAGAACACATTTAGTTAGTCCAGCAACTGCAGCGGCTTCTGCTCTAGCAGGAAACTTTGTTGATGTTAGGGATATTTTAAGATGAACGAGTACACTATACATTCTGGTAAAATGGTTCCCTTGGAAAAATCAAACATTGATACAGACCAAATAATTCCTAAACAGTTCCTTAAATCGATCAAAAAAACAGGTTTTGGACCAAATTTATTTGATTCTTGGAGGTACTTAGATCCAGGGTATCCTGGACAAGACAATTCTAAAAGGCAGCTTAACCCTGAATTTATTTTAAATAAAACTAAATATGAAAGCTCCGATATTTTAATTGCTAAAGAAAATTTTGGTTGTGGTTCTAGTAGAGAGCATGCTGTTTGGGCAATTCAAGACTATGGTATTAGGTGTGTTATTGCCCAGAGCTTTGCAGACATTTTCTATAATAATTGCTTCAAAAATGGTCTATTAGCTATAGTTTTAAATAAAACGTCCATTGATAAGTTATTTGAAATAAGCCATGCGGGAGAAGAAATTCATATAGATTTAATTAATCAGGTTATCTTAAATTCAGATGAACTTGAGATAGCAAAATTTGAGATAGATGATTTCAGAAAAGCTTGTATTTTAGAAGGCCTAGATGAGATAGGTCTAAGTCTGAAATACAGCAACAGAATTAAAGCTTTTGAAGACTATAAGAAACAAGAAACTCCTTGGGTTTTTAAATGAATAATAAAAAAAGAATACTTATTCTTCCAGGGGATGGAATAGGACCTGAAGTTAGTTCTATAGCCAAGGAACTCTTAATACTTTTAGACCAAAAGCACTCATTAGATTTAGATATTTCTGAGGGTCTAATAGGGGGAAAAGCTTATGATGAAACGGGAGACCCTTTACCTAAAGAGACCTTAAATATAGCAAGAGATAGTCAAGCAATCCTATTAGGGGCAGTGGGTGGTCCGAAATGGGATGATCTTCCTTCCCAGAAAAGACCTGAAAAGGGCCTTTTAGGTATCCGATCGGAATTTGATTTCTTTGCTAATCTCAGACCCGCAATATTATCAAAAGAACTTGTTTCAGCCTCTTCTTTAAAAAATGAAAAAGTTTCAGACTTAGATTTATTGATAGTTCGTGAACTTACAGGAGGAATTTACTTTGGGGAACCAAGAGGTAAAGTAGAAGGGTCAGATGAAGTTTTAAATACTATGATATATAGCAGGGAAGAGATCATCAGAATAGGGAAAGTTGCTTTTGAGGCTGCCAAAGGAAGAAAGGGAGAGCTTTGCTCTGTAGACAAGGCTAATGTACTTGAAGTTAGTTCCTTTTGGAGAGAAGTAATTACTGAACTTTCTTCAGATTATCCCGAAGTAAACCTTAGTCATATGTTGGTAGACAATGCGGCAATGCAATTAGTTCGTGAGCCTAAACAATTTGATGTAATAGTAACTGGAAATTTATTTGGTGATATTTTATCTGATATAGCAGCCATGTTAACTGGCTCTATAGGCATGCTTCCTTCTGCTTCTCTAAATAAAACAAAAAAAGGTCTTTATGAACCTGTACATGGATCAGCACCAGATATAGCAGGAGAGAATAAAGCTAATCCACTTGCCTCCATATTGTCTGTAGCTATGATGATGCGATATACATTTGAAAAGGAGGAAATAGCTTTGTCTATAGAAAAAGCAGTTGAATCAGTTCTGGCTGAAGGGAAAAGAACTCAAGATATAGCAAAAGAAAATGAAACTATTCTAGGAACTAGAGAAATGGGAAGAGAAGTACTATTAACCATAGAAAGTAACTGATGAAGGAAGCAAAAAACATTGCCATAGTGGGAGCAACCGGACTAGTTGGAAAGACTTTCCTTGAATTATTAGAGTCTGATCATTTCGTGAACTCTAATATACATCTTGTTGCCAGTAAGAAATCAGCAGGTAAAAAAATCACTTTTAGAAACCTTAAGCATCAAGTTAATCTTCTAGAAAGTTTTGATTTTTCTAAAGTAGAATTAGCATTTTTTTCAGCTGGGTCCGAAGTTGCAAAAGAGTATGCACCTTTAGCCGCTCAGAAAGGATGTTTAGTTATTGATAACTCTTCCTGTTTTAGAAGGAATAAAGATATTCCCCTTATCATTCCAGAGGTAAATTCAGGAGAACTCCATGGTTTTCCAGATAATGGAATAATAGCTAACCCCAATTGTTCAACAATACAAATGCTTGTAGCGCTAAAACCCTTACATGATTTATACAAAATAAATAGAATTGATGTAACAACATTTCAAGCGGTTTCTGGAACAGGAAAATTAGCTCAAGAGGAGCTTTTAAAGCAAAGTGAACAAGAGCTACAAGGAGAAAAGATCCCTATAAGCGTATACAACAAAAAAATAGCCTTTAATGCCCTACCTCATTGTGATGACTTCCAAGAAAACTCTTATACCTTCGAAGAGATGAAAATGGTTTGGGAAACTCATAAGATTCTAGACAATAACATAGAGGTAACTGCTACTTGTGTCAGAGTCCCTGTTCTTAATGGGCATTCAGAATCGATTCATTTAGAGACAGATAAGAAAATTAATTTAGCTTCTGTTAGAGAGGTTTTGAATAACACTAAAGGGGTTGAGCTGGTAAATGGAGAAGGGCAAGAAAGCTACATAACTGCAGCAGAAATAGATGGAAAAGATTCTGTTTATATAGGTAGATTAAGAATGGATCTTTGGAGTAAGAATAGACTTAATCTTTGGGTAGTTGCAGATAACTTAAGAAAAGGAGCTGCTTTAAATAGCATTCAAATAGCAGAACTACTGTTTAGTTAGTCGTTATGAAAATTGATCTCTTTTTAGAGAAAATTGAAATAGGATTTCAAAGTTTAATTGGATTCTCTATTGTCGGCTTGTTGGGAATGCTTCTTGGAATTTTTTTCTTTTCTCTTTTACTTTACATAATCAGCTATGAAAAAAAAGATAAGAAGATATCAAATCTTCCAGTTAATGGATTGAGTGATATAGGAGATCCAGTAGAAGCTAATATAAATCTAGCTAGAAGCTTTATTGAGATGAGTGAATTCGAAAAAGCTTATGATTGTTTAAAAAAGATTACAGTTCATAAGGATGACTTGACTACGAAGCAATTAGAAAGATTTAACTTTCTAAAAAATAAAATAGAAGAAAGTAAGAATGGTTAAAGAGAAATCACGTATAGCCCTAGCAGTTGAATACCAAGGAAGTGGATATAAGGGGTTTCAAAAACAAAAAAATACTAAAGAAACTGTTCAAGGTCATCTAGAAAATGCTTTAAGTAAAGTTGCAGATCAAGATATAGAAACTGTTTGTAGTGGACGAACAGATGCTGGTGTTCATGCATATAATCAAATTATCCATTTTGACACTAGCTCCTTAAGAGACATGAAGTCTTGGATAAAAGGAGGAAATGCTTTGCTTCCAAAGGATATAAGAGTTCTTTGGGCAAAAGAAGTGCCTGATTGTTTTCATGCCAGGTTTTCTGCCATTTCAAGAACTTACAGATATATTATTAGGAATTCTCTATTGCCTTCTGCTTTGGAGAGAAATAGAGCTTTATGGGTTCAAGAGGACCTAGATCTAAATGCTATTCGTAGAGCTTCTTTACATCTAAAAGGTGAACAAGATTTTACTTCTTTTAGATCATCTTCATGTCAGTCCAAGACTCCGTATAGGAATATACACTTAATAAGAGTTTTCAAAAAAAAAGAACTAGTAGTAATAGAAATAACAGCTAATGCATTTTTACTTAACATGGTAAGAATAATTGTGGGAACTCTTTTAGAGGTTGGACTTAGAAAAATTCCAGCAAAACAAATAAAAACTATTTTAGAGCAAAGGGATAGGAATATGGCTGGTAAGACCTCTCCTGCAGCGGGCCTATACTTTATAGGTGCTAGGTATAAAAGAAAATTTAAGCTTCCTTCCTTGCTAAATAGTGATATCTAATGAATCAATAAATGCTAATCTGGTAGACTCGCGATCCTAGAAATGAATAAACCTTTTATAAAAATTTGTGGTATTACCAATATTAAAGATGCTGCTCTAGCTACTTCTTTAAATGTCAATTCATTAGGGTTTAATATGTACGAGAAGAGTGCAAGATATATACCTAAAGAGAAAGTTCAAGAAATAATAGGTGAGTTACCTGAAAACACTATTCCAGTAATGGTTTTTGTTGACCCCACCTTTGATTATGTAAGATCTTGCTTAGATATATCACCTAAGATTATTCCTCAATTCCATGGAAAGGAAACTCAAGAATTCTGTTCGTCTTTTGGAAGAGAGTACATAAAGGCTGTTAGGGTATCTAGGAAAGAAGATCTAGAATTAGGGTCTCAAAATTATTCTAATGCTTGGATGATATTATTTGATAGTTATATAAATAACCAATTTGGAGGAACAGGACAAGTTTTTGATTGGAATTTCTTTAAAGGCCAAAATATAGATAAGGATTATTTAGTAGCTGGAGGGCTTAATGCAGATAATGTTCTGAAGGCAATAACTTCTACTTTGTGTAAAGGAATAGATGTTAGTTCAGGTGTAGAATCTTCTCCTGGAATAAAAGATTTAGAAAAAATGGAAAAATTAATCAAAATAATAAACGAATCTCATGGCTAACAAGAAAGATAACTTACCCGATTCAAAGGGTCATTTTGGAATTTATGGGGGGGTCTATGTGGCTGAGACTCTAGTCCCTGCCCTTAAGGAATTAGCAGATCAGTATGAATTAATTAAGAAAAACAAAAAATTTCAAGATGAATTAAGCAAAGACCTAAAAAGTTTTGTTGGGAGGCCATCCCCACTCTATTATGCAGAAAGATGGACTAATCATCTGGGTGGAGCAAAGGTATTTCTTAAAAGAGAGGATTTAAATCACACAGGAGCCCATAAAATAAATAATACTGTCGGCCAAATCTTACTCGCAAAACACATGGGCAAGAAGAGAATAATTGCAGAGACAGGAGCAGGACAGCATGGAGTAGCTACTGCAACTGTTGCAGCTCGTCATGGCATGGAATGTGTGATTTTTATGGGAGAGGAAGATATAAAAAGACAATCCTTAAATGTTTATAGAATTAAAATTTTAGGTGCAGAGGTTGTTTCAGTTAATTCTGGAACAAGAACTCTTAAAGATGCTATGAACGAAGCTATGAGAGATTGGGTAACCAATGTAGATGATACTTATTATATTATTGGAAGTGTTGCAGGTCCTCACCCATACCCTCAAATAGTTAGAGATTTTAACTCCATAGTTGGAAAAGAGGTTCTAAGCCAAAGTATAGAAGAAGTTGGTAAGTTACCAGATATGTTGGTAGCTTGTGTTGGCGGAGGTTCTAATGCAATGGGTCTTTTTTATCCTTTTATAGAGAATAAAGACATTGATCTTGTAGGTGTAGAAGCTGCTGGATTAGGATTAGAAACTGGAAAGCATGCTGCACCTTTAAATGATGGTACCGAAGGAGTATTGCATGGAATGAGGACATATCTAATGCAAGATAATAAAGGTCAAATAAAAGATACTCATTCTATTTCAGCTGGTTTGGATTATCCTGGGGTAGGGCCGGAGCATGCGTGGCTGAAAGATATAGGGAGAGCTAATTATGTCGCTGCTGACGACCAAGAGGCTTTAGATGCTTTTAAAGAGCTGACACTTATTGAAGGCATTATGCCAGCACTTGAAACAGCTCATGCTTTAGCTTATGTAAAGAAAGTAGCTTCATCTATGGAAAAAACAAAAATCATTGTTGTAAATGTTTCTGGTAGAGGAGATAAAGATATAAATACGGTAGCAAACATAGAGGGTATTAAACTTTAAATGGCAAGAATAAAAAAAGCTTTTTCAGAACTAAAGAAGCGCAAAGAGAAAGCACTAGTTGGATATATAGTATCCGGTGATCCTGATATTTCAATAACTCTTAAAGCAATGCATTTAATGGTAAAAGAAGGTGTTCACGTTCTAGAACTGGGAATAGCTTTTTCTGATCCTATGGCTGAAGGACCTTCTGTGCAAAAAGGTCACGAAAGAGCCCTTTTAAATAAGGTTTCTCTAAATGACACATTAAATCTAGTGAAAATTTTTAGAGAGAAAAATAATGAAACCCCTATTGTGTTAATGGGGTATATGAATACTTTTGAATCTTTAGGAAGTAAAGTTTTTTCTAGCGAAGCCAAGAAAAGCGGCGTAGATGGAGTTCTTATAGTGGATATGCCTTTAGAAGAAAGTGAAGAGTTCACACAAGAAGCAATGAAGAATGAACTTGATCTTATAAGACTTGTTGCTCCAACTACCAACAAATCAAGAATTGAAAAAATATGCAAGAGTGCTTCAGGGTATATCTATTATATTTCTCTTAAAGGAATAACTGGAGCAAATACACTAAACGAAGAAGACGTAAGAACTAAAGTTTCAAGACTAAGGGACTTGACTGAATTACCTATTGTCATAGGATTTGGAATTAAAGACCATGCCACTACTGTTTCTGTAAGGAACTTAGCAGATGGAGTGGTAGTGGGAAGCGTATTTGTAGATATTATGGGAGAAAAGAAAGAGAAGATAGAAAGTCTTTTATCTATTAAAATTCAAGAGATATCTAAAGCTTTGAATAAAGAATAGAAATGGCTAACTGGTTTGAAAAAATCCTTCCTTCCTTTATAAAAAAGGATAGCCCTAAAAAATCTTCTATTCCTGAGGGGTTGTGGAAAACATGCACCGCTTGTAACACAATCTTATATGTACCAGAGCTTGAAGCTAATCTCTTCGTTTGCCCTAAATGTGATCATCATATAAGAATTGGTGCAAGGAAGAGATTAGATTTATTTTTAGATCAAGAAACCCAACATGAACTAGCCAGAGACAGAAACCCAGTAGATTGGCTTAAATTTAAGGATACTAAGCGTTACAAAGATAGATTAACTGAGGCAGAAAATAATAGCGAAGAAAAGGAAGCCTTAGTTGTCATGGAGGGATCCTTAGATAAAATTCCTTTAGTAGCTGCTGCTTTTGAGTTTAGGTTTATGGGGGGTTCAATGGGAGCCATTGTAGGTCAGAAATTTGTGGAAGGAGTAAATTACGCTCTAAAAAAACAAATTCCCTTTGTATGCTTCTCTACTAGCGGAGGAGCAAGGATGCAAGAATCATTAGTTTCACTTTATCAAATGGCAAAAACTAGTGCAGTTCTTCAAAAATTTAAAGAGTCTGGGCTGCCTTATATCTCTATCATGATAGACCCTATTTACGGAGGAGTAGCAGCAAGCCTCGCAATGTTAGGAGATATTAATATTGCTGAACCTAAGGCTTTAGTTGGTTTTACAGGTCCTAGAGTCATCGAGCAAACTTTGAAAGTACAGCTACCTGAGGGATTTCAAAGAAGTGAATTTCTACTAGAGCATGGTGCAATTGACATGATAGTTCATAGAAAAGATTTAAGAGAGACTGTACACAGACTACTATCATATTTGAGTGACAATAGATCAAAGTAGAAAAATGAATTCTTTAGAATCCTGGTTAGATCGCATCCAAGCCGTAGATCCAAACGAGATAGAACCTGGTTTAGAAAGAATTAGAACTATATATGAGAGTTTAGTAAAGGATAAACTTTCCTCCAAGATAGTAGTAATTGGAGGAACTAATGGAAAGGGGACAGCTGCTGAATTCCTTAGTCAAATCTTGATTTCAAATAGTAAAAATGTAGGAACTTTTACTTCACCTCACTTATTTAGCTTTAATGAAAGAATAAAAGTTAATGGAATACCTGTTTCTGAAGAGCTAATTATTGAAAGCTTTAGCTTAATAGAGGAGTTTCGTGGGGAAGTAAAATTGACCTATTTTGATTTTTCTACTTTAGCTGCTTTACTGATATTCAACAAATTAAATGTTGATTTTATGGTGTTAGAAATTGGCTTAGGTGGAAGATTAGATCCAGTTAATATAACTGATTCTGATTTAGCTATATTAACAAATGTAGAATTAGATCATCAAGAGTGGCTAGGAAATGATAGAGAGGCTATAGGTAAAGAAAAATCAGGGATATTTAAATTTCAAAAACCTGTAATATTGGGGCAAGAAAATCCTCCCTTAACAGTCATCGAGGCAACTAAAAAGCTGCAAAATAGAGTATTAAATATAGGAAAAGACTTTACTTACACATTAAATATACCCGATCAAACTTGGTCTTATTTTTTTAAAGGAAGGAATGCAGTTTCTTATGAAAACTTACCCTTACAAAACCTCTCAGTTGCTAGCTTATCTTGTGCTTTAACTTCTTTCTTTGTACTTGAGGAGAAGGGCAATTTTGATCTCTCCTGTGCTTTAAAATCAACTAATCTAAGAGGGAGGTGTGAACTTATAAATGAAAGATTCTTGCTTGATGTAAGTCATAATGAGTCTTCTGTAAGTTTCTTATCTACATTTATCGATAGAAATTTTGCTGTAGGGACAAAAATCTCTGCTGTATTAGGTGTAATGGCTGATAAGAATGTTAAGGATATGATTGCCCCTTTAATAGGCAAGATTAATAAATGGTATACAGCTTCTCCTAATATAAAAAGATCTATGATTTCGGAGGATGTAAGCAGCTTAGTAAGTTCTATTCAAGAAGCTCCTGTAAAGACCTCGAATAGTGTTGAAGAGGCATGTTTAATTGCTCACCAGGAAACTCCTAGTAATGGGATCATTATTATTTTCGGTTCCTTTTACACTGTTGCAGAAGCTTTCCCTTCTATAAAACACTTAAAACTAGTTTCCTAAATGTTTGGTATAGATTTATTTTCATTGATTGTAATAGGAGCTCTTGGAATTTCAGGGTTATTTAATGGACTTTCCAAAGAAATTTTTTCTTTAGCTTCTTGGTTGGTTTCAATATTAGGTGCTTGGTTTTATGGCCCATTATTATTTCCTTATTTAGAGAATTACATAACTATCCAACAATTAAAATCTACTGTTTCCTTTTTAATTCTTTTTATCCTTATTTTTACAATCTTTAAGATTTTGGGATCAATAACTTCTAATTTTTTAAATTTCTTAGGATTAGGAATATTAGATAAGATTGGTGGATTTATCTTTGGAGCTATTAAAGCAATAGCTATTTTAGTAAGCATTTATTTATTAAGTTCAGGTTTTTTAGAGAACCAAGATTGGTGGTTAAGCTCTTTGTCTAGAGAATGGACAATTGAAATAGCACAATTCTTGGACCCATTATTAAGTGACTGGAAATTGCAAATAAAGATATTACTAAATAAAGAGAATGTATCTTCTCTCGAGTCGTTATAAACTATCATAGCTCAATGTGTGGAGTAGTAGGAGTTGTAAGTAAATCGGAAGTTTCTCCGATGATATATGATGCCCTAACAATTCTTCAGCACAGAGGTCAAGATGCAGCTGGAATAGCTACTTGCGACCAAGATAAATTTCATCTAAGAAAACAACTAGGCCTTGTAAGGGATGTCTTTAGGGACACTCACATGCTTAGATTAAGAGGATCAATGGGAATAGGGCACCTAAGGTATCCCACTGCAGGAAGTCAGGACAGAGAGTTAGCTCAGCCCATGTATGTTAATTCCCCTTATGGAATAAGCATATCGCACAATGGAAATCTTACAAATAAGGAGGAAATCAGTCAGGTACTTATGGAAAAGAATATGAGATTCTTGAGTACTGACTCTGACAGTGAGGTTTTGCTTAATGTCTTTGCAAACGAATTACAAAAACAAGGAACCTCATCTCCAACTGAGAAGGAAATATTTCAAGCTGTAAGAGCAACTCATAAGAAAGTTAGAGGAGCATATTCTGTAATTTTTATGATTAATGGAGTTGGTATTGTAGGTTTTAGAGATCCTTTTGGAATAAGACCTTTAATATTCGGATCAAGAGAAAATGACCTTCTGGGTCCAGATTATATGATTGCTTCAGAGAGCACAGTTTTAGACACTCTAGGATTTAAAGTAATTAACGATATTCAACCAGGAGAAGCAATTTTTATAAATAAAGAGGGAGAAATGTATATGGAAGCTTGCATAGAGAATCCAGTACACACCCCTTGTATTTTTGAGTATGTATATTTAGCTAGACCTGATGCAGTAATCGATAACATATCTGTTCATAAGTCTAGAATGAGAATGGGTGAATCATTGGCAAAAAAAATAAACAGCATTAAACCTAATCATGATATTGATGTTGTGATACCTATCCCAGAAAGTAGCACTACTTCAGCATTACAACTAGCTAAGACTTTAGGCATTAAATACACAGAAGGTTTTGTAAAGAACCGCTATATTGGACGGACATTTATTATGCCTTTTCAAGAGAAAAGGGAAAAATCAGTCAGACAAAAATTAAATCCAATACAGTTTGAATTTAAAGATAAGGTAGTCCTGTTAGTAGATGATTCAATAGTAAGAGGTACAACAAGCAGACAAATTATTGAAATGGCGAGATCAGCTGGTGCTAAGAAAGTGTATTTTGCTTCTGCAGCCCCTCCTGTTAGGCACCAAAATGTTTACGGCATAGACATGGCTGCTACTACAGAGTTAATTGCCCATAACAGGACAGAAGCAGAAATTAATGATCTTATTGGTGCTGATTGGCTAATTTATCAAGATTTAGAAGATTTAATAGAATGTGCCAAAGTGGGTAACCCTTCTATTCAGCAATTTGAGTGTTCTGTATTTGATGGAAACTACATTACAGCAGATGTTGATAGTAGTTATCTTAAGAGACTAGAAGAAAGCAGAAGCGATGATAAAAAGAGAAGAAAGCTTAATTAAATTTAAGAATTTAAAGTTTCAATAGTTATTGTTGGCAAAACGGCGTTGTCTGCAGCTTCTTTGTAAGAAGCAATTTCGTTGAAATTAAGATACCTATAAACTTCAGGTCCCATAGTATTAATTTCTTGCATGTATTTTTGATATTCTTCTAGTGAAGGTAGATATCCTAGAATAGATGATATAGCTGCTAACTCTGCAGATGCTAGAAATACGTCAGCACCCTTTCCTAACCTGTTTGGAAAATTTCTTGTAGATGTAGAAACCACAGTTGCATTATCTTCAACTCTTGCTTGATTACCCATACATAATGAACATCCAGGTACTTCCGTTCGCGCTCCTGAATTTTTAAAAATTTTATAATAATTCTCTTCTATTAATTGATGTTCATCCATTTTTGTAGGAGGAACTATCCAAAGTGTAGTAGGTACTTCTTTGGCCTGTTTGAGCAGATTACCTGCTGCTCTAAAGTGACCAATATTAGTCATGCAAGAGCCAATAAAGACTTCATCAATTTTAGTTTGAGAGACTTCTGATAAAGGTTTAATGTCATCGGGATCATTTGGACATGCTAACAGCGGTTCTTTTATATCATCTAGATTTATTTCGATAATGGCAGCGTATTCAGCATCCTCATCTGCCTCAAGGAGTTCTGGGTTCTCAAGCCAGGCTTCCATAGCTTGCGCTCTTCTTTCAATGGTCCTTTCATCTCCATAACCTTCAGAAATAAGCCATCTCATTAAAACTATATTTGAATTAAGATACTCTATAATCGGTTCTTTATTTAATTTAATAGTGCATCCAGATGAGGACCTCTCTGCAGATGCATCAGATAGCTCAAAAGCTTGTTCCACTTTTAAATCTGGTAAGCCTTCAATTTCTAAGCATCTTCCAGAAAAAACATTAATTTTTCCTTCTTTTTCAAGAGTTAAGTTACCAGTTTTTAAAGCAGCATAGGGGATAGCATTTACTAAATCTCTTAATGTGATTCCAGGTTGCATGGTCCCAGTAAATTTAACTAGAACTGATTCTGGCATATCTAAAGGCATAGAACCCAAGGTTGCTCCGAAAGCAACTAACCCTGAACCCGCAGGGAAACTTATTCCTAATGGAAATCTGGTGTGGGAATCTCCCCCTGTTCCAACTTTGTCAGGAAGCAGCATTCTATTCATCCAGGAATGAATTATTCCGTCTCCAGGTTTTAGAGAAACACCACCTCTTGTTTGTATAAAATCAGGCAAGGTATGGTGAGTTTCAATATCTGAAGGTTTTGGGTAGGCAACTGTATGACAAAATGATTGCATTACTAGATCTGCTGAAAACCCTAAACAAGCAAGCTCTTTAAGTTCATCTCTCGTCATAGGTCCTGTTGTATCTTGGCTACCCACAGTAGAGAGTCTGGGTTCACAGTAAGTACCTGGCCTAATACCTTCCACTCCGCAGGCTTTCCCAACCATTTTTTGTGCCAAAGTAAACCCTTTATTAGTCTTCTTTTGACTCTCTGGTCTGACAAAGACTGTAGGACCTTGTTGAGAAAGATTTTCTCTTGTTCTGTCTGTTAATGACCTGCCAATAATTAAAGGTATTCTTCCTCCTGCCCTAACTTCATCAAGTAAAGTAGGGTTTTTTAAGGAGAAATTAGTTAAATCTTTCCCTGAATTATTAGAACAAATTTTACCCTCATGAGGATAAATATCTATTGTGTCTCCTAGTTCCAATTTCGTAACATCACATTCAATGGCTAATGTTCCTGAGTCTTCTAGAGTATTAAAAAATATTGGTGCTATTTTCCCTCCAAGGCAGATACCCCCTGTTCTTTTGTTTGGTATATAGGGTATGTCATCTCCAATATGCCAAAGGAGAGAATTAGTCGCAGATTTTCTAGACGATCCCGTTCCAACAATATCTCCTACAAAAGCAACAGGTAAACCTGACTCTTCCAATTTATTAATAGTATTTATTGGTTCAACAAAATCAGTATTTTTTAACATAGTTAGAGCGTGAAGAGGTATATCTGGTCTTGACCAAGCTTCAGGTCCTGGAGATAAGTCGTCAGTATTTATTTCTCCTTCAACTTTTAAGACCTTGGCACTAATACAATCTGGAATAGCAGGCTTATTAAGGAACCATTCTGCTTCTGCCCAAGAGTTAATAACTTTTTTAGCTCTTGCATTCTCTTTTGATAGCTCAAATATGTCATAAAAAGCATCAAAAATTAAAAGAGTGTTAGACAGTGCCTCTACTGCTAAATCGCCTACCTGATCATTATCTAAAAGTTTAATTAAAGGCTGAATGTTATAACCTCCTAGCATGGTACCCAAAAGCTTTGTAGCAGATTCACAAGAAATTAATGAAGTTGAAATATTGCTTTGAGCAAGGTCTGCTAAGAATGCAGCCTTAACATATGCAGCTTGATCAACACCTGCAGGAACTTGATTTGTCAGAAGGTTTAATAAAGTTTCTTCCTCACCTTCTGGCGGGTTTTTTATTAATTCAATTAGTTCTACAACCTGATCTTTATTTAAAGCGAGCGCAGGAATACCTTGAGTCCGTCTTTCTTCTTCATGTTTTCTATATTCTTCAAGCATAGAAAGCCTACAGTAAGCCTTTGGTGGGGCTTAATTTTATCATAGAAAGCAGATAAGCAGTTGCGTTCAAAGAAGTTCTAGCTATCATGTAAGCATATGGAAAGAAAGGTCAAAACTCCTTGCGTTGGCGTTTGTTCTACAGTTTTTGGTGATCGTGTATGTAGAGGGTGTAAGAGGTTCCATCATGAAGTTATCGAATGGAATGGCTATACAGATAGTCAGAAAGAAACCGTTTGGAATCGCTTAGAATCACTAAAAGTTTTAATTATGAAATCAAAGATCTTAATTGAAGATAAAATTTTACTTCAGTCCAAACTAGATTCTCTAAAGATATCTTATTATGACAAGGTTGATCCTTATTGCTGGGTTTTTGATTTAATTAAACAAGCTAGTCAATCAATAACTGATTTAAGTGAATTTGGTTTGAAGCCACTGTTCGGTCAAGATTTAGAACTAACTGAGATTAAAAAATTAATTGAAGATGAACTATTTACGCTATCTGACGCTCATTTTCAAAGATATTTCACATTAGAAGAGAACTATCGTGACTAAGCCATGGGAAGATATTCTTCTTAGCAAAACCCCTAAGCCTTGGATAGATCGTGCTTTAGAATCGATAGATATTTTATTGCTGGACCACGCACATTGCGAGAAAAAAGCTGCTAGTACAGCTTTATCTTTAATACATAGATACCCAGAAAAAAAATTATCTTTTTACCTTTCTCCTCTTGCTAGAGAAGAGCTTATGCATTTTGAAAAAGTTTCAAGATTACTAGAGAAAAGAAACATTCCTTATAAAAATATTAAATCAGGTCGTTATGCCTCAAGCTTACATGAAAAGATATCTAGTACAGAACCAAGCAAGTTAAAAGATACCTTGCTTGTTTGTGCGCTCATAGAAGCAAGATCGTGTGAAAGGTTTAGTTGTTTAGCGGTTCATTTAGAGAAATCACTTTCTTCTTTCTATTCTAAGTTATGTGAAGCTGAAGCAAGACACTGTTCCCTTTACTTAAATTTATACCTAGAGCTGTTTAAAAAAAGTTTTATTAAAAGATTAAAACCACTCGCAGAATTAGAATCTGATCTTATTAACACTCCAGATCCTGTTTTTAGATTCCATAGTGGATTTTAGATCACTTCACTGTTAATAACTCGTCCCAGTTTGTAGTATATTTTGGTGATTGGAAGTGTCTTTGCATTGACCAGGGCTTTCTTATTCCCTGGGCTGCAAAAGTTATTTTATTTTTACCATTAGCGTTAATTTTATCTATCATCCTCATTAATTTTTCACTTTTTGGTCTTTTAGAGTCAGGTATAAAGAAATCAGACTGGTATACGCCTTTGTCATAGAAATCACTTAGCATTACCCCGGCTTTTATAAAGTTATATCCCTTTTTGTAGACCCTTCTTGAAAGCATTTTGGTGGCATGCAGAATATCGCGCGTATCGTTTGTTGGTAAATTAAGCTTGCAGCTTAAGATATTGCTGTACTGCTGATCTTGTAATCTAAAAGGATTGGTTCTAGCAAAAACAGAGACAACTCTGCAATACTGATTTTCTCGTCTTAGTTTTTCTGATGCTCTAGCTGCATAGTCGCTCACTGCCTCGTTAATTGATTCTAAGGTGGTTACCTTTCGGCTAAAAGTTCTACTAACTACAATTTCTTTCTTTGTTGCTGGATGCTCCTTTAGGCTAATACAAGGATGTCCTCTTAGCTCCATTATTGTTCTTTCCAGAACAATACTAAATCTTCTTCGTATTAACTTTGTGTCAGTATCTGCTAGCTCTAGAGCTGTTGTAATACCCATTTTATTGAGATGTTTTTTTAACCTACTTCCTACACCCCATATTTCTTCTATGGGCATTATAGACAGCAGTTTTCTTTGTCTTCTTTTTTCTGATAAATCAACAACACCACCCGTGCCTATATATTTCTTTGCACCATAACTTGCTGCTTTAGCTAAAGTCTTTGTTGGACCTATGCCTACTCGAACTGGCATACCCGTCCATTGCTTAACTTTTTCTTGGCATTCATAACCAAACTTTTCTAGATCAGCGCAGTGGTTAATACCGCCAAGATCTAGAAAAGCTTCATCTATACTGTATATCTCAATCTTAGGAGCAGAGTGCTCTAAGGTTTGCATGACTCTACTTGAGATGTCTGCATAAAGTTCATAGTTAGAAGAAAATGCTACTCCTCCTTGGCTGGTGAAAGAGCTTTTTATCTTAAACCAAGGTTCACACATTTTTACACCAATACTCTTGGCTTCTTTAGAGAGAGCTACAACACAACCATCATTATTTGATAGAACAACAATGGGCCTATTCCTTAAGTCAGGTCTAAATACTCTTTCACAAGATGCATAAAAACTGTTGCAGTCAACTAAAGCATAAGTCATTACTTAATAATATTTATTGCGGCTATTACAACACCATAAATCTCAAGACTTTCATTTTCTTTTATAAATATTTTGTCGTACTTATCATTTTCTGAAGCTAGACAGATCTTTGGTTTAGTTAAAAGTCTTTTGCATGCATAAGACCCATCAATATCAGCAATTACAATATTTTTATGTCTAGCTTCTATGCTCTTATCAACAACTAGTATTGCACCATCTCCAATGCATGCATTTATCATAGAGTCTCCGCTGACACGCACAAAATGTGTAGCTGCTGGGTTTTTAATTAAATGTTCATTTAAATCTATGGGACGTTCAACATAATCATCAGCTGGACTTGGCCATCCAGCAGGTATTCTATCTAGAAAATATGGTATTTTTAAGAGGGGAAGGTCTCCCTCTGAGGCGTTGCCCAGATACTTTATAGTCATAAAGGTTAATTAAAAATACTGTATATATATACAGTATAATTAAAAGATGATTTTGTAAAGTTTTTAACCTACTATTATTTGTATAAGAAGTACTTAATTTTTAAATAATATGAAAACTTGGTTAATTTTAGGAGCAGTCTATGTTTGTTTTTTCTTCTGGTACACGGATATGGGAGGAAAGTTAAGTTCAGAAGAGATTCAATATTTCATACAAAAATATGAAGAAAATTTAATTAATAATGGAGTGTCTTTGGACTCAGAAGAATACCAATTGCAATCAAGTATCCTCAAGAAGTTCATGGAAGAGGATAGCGGAAAGCAATTTATCATGGTTAATAATATTGAGATGAATAAAAATCCAGGAAATGTAGGGGGTGCAAATCCAGGGGAATCCGCTGATCAATTGCTGTCCAGATACATGGAACATATGTGGCCCAACCTTCTTAAAAGAGCTTCTCATCCAATTTTTATGGGCAATGCAATTTGGCAATCTATGGATATAGTTGGCATAGAAGGAGCAGAAACTTGGGACCAAGCAGCGCTGATGAGGTACAAAAGCCGAAGAGCATTCATGGAAATAGTTACTCATCCAAACATGAAAGGTAGGCATGAGTTTAAGGTCGCAGCAATGCAAAAGACAATTGCTTATCCTGTAGAGCCTCTTGCTTATTTTAGCGATATAAGAATTATTTTAGCGATGTTAATGCTGATAGCTGGTCTTTCAATTCGGTTAGTTCTTGTTTCTAAGAGATAGAGAATCTTTTTAGTTCGCAAGAACTAGAATCCATCCAAATATACCATCCATACTCATCCCAGTCCCCTAGTACTATTCTTTTAGCAGGGCGGTTATTAATTTTAATATCATGAGAATTTGGTCTATGAGTATGGCCATGGATTAAAACACTTGCGAAAGACTGTTCCATGGTTTTGACCACTTCTGAAGGCGTGACGTCCATAATATCTTGTTTCTTTTCACCAGTGGCCTGTTTACTTTCATCCCTTAAGTCTTTTGCAATTTCTTTTCTTTCATTCAACGTTTTGCTTAAGAACTCTTCTTGCCATTTGGGATCTCTAGTCGTTTTTCTAAAAGATTGATAATCAATATCTTCAATACAAAGCAGGTCACCATGCATTAAAAGTACAGGGTTACCAAACATTTCTTCTTTGCTTGGATCATTTAAAAGTTTCATACCAGAAGAAGAAGCGAATTTAGACCCTATTAGAAAATCTCTATTTCCATGCATGAAAAAAATTTCTGTTGTCTTATTAGTCTTTAGTAAAGATTCTCTGATCTTTAAGATGAAATCATTTTGATCATCATCTCCTATCCAGACCTCAAAAAGGTCACCAAGGATATACAGTCTTTCAGCTTTTGAGGCAGTTTCTTCAAGAAAAGTTAAAAAGGCTTGAGTAATATCTGGTCTTTCTTCCTGCAGGTGAAGATCAGATATAAAACAGTAAGCCATGATATTTATTCTATTGTTACTTTAGTCTTTTTAATTGATATCTCTTCAAGGGGAACATCTTGATGATGACCTGCGCTACCAGTTCCTGTTGAAGCTATGGCTTCAACCGTATCAAATCCATCTATGACTGTACCAAAAACAGCATACCCCCAACCTCCTGGAGTTTCAGAAGTATGGTCTAAGCTCGGGTTATTCTCTAAATTTATAAAAAACTGCGAGCTAGCTGAGTGCGGATCATTAGTGCGTGCCATTGAAAGACTCCATTTAAGATTTTTTTGACCATTATTAGCTTCATTCTTAATAGGTGGGTTTCCAGTCTTATCTTTCATTCCACTTTCCAAACCTCCCCCTTGAATGACAAAACCTGGAATAACTCTATGGAAAAGAGTCCCATCATAGAAACCGCTATTAGCGTAATCTAAAAAATTTTTAGTTGTAATGGGTGCATCATCTTCAAATAATTCTATGACTATAGGACCCATTGTTGTTTCAAAAGTTACCACTTTTATCTCCTTTTCTTTTTCTATTGAATTAAAAAACCAAAACAAACTCAAGGGAATGGCTATTATGCCAACAATTAAAGCAGGTTGTAGTTTCTTCATTTTCTTCCAAATTGATTAATATAGAGCGATATAATACGAACTTTAGAGACTTGCATCCATTTTATTAATTGAATGACCATAAAAAAATGAGATTATTTAACTCTCTCTCAGGAAAAAAAGAAGAGTTAGTACTTTCTAGTAATAGAAAGATAAGTATCTATGTCTGTGGAATGACTGTATATGATGACTGCCATATTGGTCATGCTAGAACCTTTTTATCTTTTGATATGGTTGTTAGGTATCTTAGATTTAAAGAAATAAAGGTTAACTACATCAGAAATATTACAGATGTAGATGACAAAATACTAGCCAGAGCAAATGAGAATAAAGAAGAACCTAACATCTTAACAACTAGGTACATTGAAAGAATGACATCTGATTTTAATGCCTTGGGAATGATAGCCCCTGATAAAGAACCCAAAGCAACAGAAAATATTGGAATAATAATTGATCTTATCAGCAAATTAATAGAGTCAGGTAATGCTTATCATAAGGGAGGGGATGTCTATTTTTCTATTGATTCTTTTTCTGATTATGGAAAATTATCTAATCAAAAGATGGATGAAATTCTTTTAGGCAATAGGATTGAAATCGATGAAAATAAAAAAAACCCAGCAGACTTCGTTTTATGGAAGAAGGAAGATCAAGGGTTGCTTTGGGATTCTCCGTGGGGAAAGGGAAGGCCTGGTTGGCATATAGAGTGTTCGGCTATGAGCATGGATTCTTTAGGTGAGACATTTGATATTCATGCAGGAGGAGCTGATTTGAAGTTTCCACATCATGAAAACGAAATTGCACAATCTGAATCGGCAACCGGAAAGAAGTTTGCTAATTACTGGATGCATACTGGCCCCCTAAGGATAGATAAGGAGAAGATGTCTAAGTCTCTAGATAACTTTGTGACTATAAGGGAAGCTTTGAAGGGCTATTCTCCTGAAATTGTCAGATACTTTCTCTTATCAAGTCACTACAGAAGTCCCATTAATTATTCAGAATCTGGTCTAAAAGAATCTAAAGCCGCTTTAGATAGACTATATAACTCTATAAATGGCCTTGATTTTCATATGCCAGAGATAAATTTACATAGTTCTCATTTTAAGAAATTTGTTAAAGCTATGGATGATGATTTCAATGCACCAGAAGCGCTGGCTGTGCTTTTTGATTTAGCCAAGGTTATTAATAAAAATAAAGAAGATGGAAATGAAGACGAGGCTTCTTTGTTGGCAGGAGAACTAATAGCAATGTCAGAACCTTTAGGCCTACTTCAGCAAGACCCTCAATCCTTTCTCAAATCTGGAGTTAATATGGATGAGTTAGAAATAAATAAGCTAATAAAAGAAAGAGAAGAGGCTAGAGAAGGGAAGGATTATTCTAAGAGCGATAAAATAAGAGACTATTTATTTGAACAAAATATAATTTTAGAAGATTCAAAAGAAGGGACTTTCTGGAGAAGAAGGTAATTATATAGTAAGACTTTTAGTGACGTATCTGCAGTAGGAACAGTCATCGGCAGCATCTGGTGCCTTTTCAGCTAGAAGGCAGTACTTTAGTTCTACTAATGTGGTTTCAACCCAATCAGCATTGCCTATATAAGGTATTAGTTTAACTTTGAATTCTAATTGGTTATTAAATTCAGATTTATCTTTTATTCCATTGCAGTAAACAAAGTATGCCGTGTTAGATACATCTAAAGAATTACCTCTTAATAGCCATTGATAAAACTCTACTTGCCTTTTATAACCAATTTGCCAATCAGCATCTAAGCTAACTTCACCTTTTTTTGAAGTTGCCTTGTAATCAACAACTATTAGTTGGTTTGTTTTAGTGTCTATCCATATGTCATCAACACCGCCCCTTAGTAATAGATTTGTGGGCTCATGGAATCTTTTAACTCCTTTTCTTAGTGACTCTCTCCAATCATCTAGATCAGGATGTTCGTAGGGAATAGCATTTAAATTATTTTCTTTTTGAATTGGGTGGGGTTTTTGCTCCTTCCTGTAGCCATCAAATTCATTTTTTAAAAGTTCATCTACTGCGTTATTAAGGTTAAAGGGAAAAGTTGAAGGTCTAGCTATTCCAAGCCTATTAGTTAGATAGAAGCATCTTTGACATTCAATAAAATTATCAACTCTAGATCTGCTTAGAGTAAAGGGCTCATCAGAGTTTGGGTTAAAAAGTCTAGATGTCATATTGTTTATTTTTGGGGCCTACCACCAAGGCCCCAGTAAATTTGGCTCCCCGAGCTGGGCTCGAACCAGCGACCCAATGATTAACAGTCATTTGCTCTACCAACTGAGCTATCGGGGAATAGTTTAATTATAGCTTCTTCAAAGATTATAATAAATTTCTAATAACAGATATGTCTAAAGAATTAAAAGTAGTTTCCAATTTTGATCCAGCAGGAGATCAGCCCAAAGCTATCAAGGAATTGGTAGAAGGAATTAATAATGGTTTATTGAATCAGACTTTATTAGGCGTAACCGGATCAGGAAAAACTTTTGCTATGGCAAAAGTTATAGAAGAACTTCAAAGGCCAGCTATTGTTATGGCTCATAATAAAACCTTAGCAGCTCAATTATATGGAGAGTTTAGAGAGTTTCTTCCCAATAATGCCGTTGAATATTTTGTTTCATATTATGATTATTATCAACCTGAAGCTTATGTACCAACAACTGATATCTATATCGAAAAAGACGCCTCTATCAATGAACATATAGAACAAATGCGCTTATCAGCTACAAAAGCAGTTTTAGAAAGAAAAGATGTAGTTGTTGTTGCTTCCGTTTCAGCTATATATGGTTTAGGAGACCCTAAGAAATATTTTAAAATGGTCATACATCTCAATAGAGGTGAAGAAATAGAACAAAGGTTAATTCTTAGGAAATTGGCGGAGTTGCAGTATCTAAGGAATGAATCTGACTTCAGAAGATCAACTTATAGAGTAAGAGGGGATGTTATTGATATTTTCCCAGCTGATTCTGAGAAGGAGGCATTAAGAATAGAATTATTTGGGAATGAAATTGAATCTTTAAAATATTTTGATCCTTTAACCGGAGAAGTTTTCAGAGAAGTTCCTAGAGCTACTATCTATCCTAAATCACATTATGTAACTACAAGGGACAGGGTTTTAAAAGCTATTGAATTTATAAAAGAAGAGTTGTCAGTGAGATTAGGTGAACTAAAGAAAGAAGATAAGCTTGTTGAAGCACAGCGGTTAGAGCAAAGAACAATGTACGATATTGAGATGTTACAAGAACTAGGATTCTGTTCGGGTATAGAAAATTATTCAAGATTCCTTTCAGATAGACAGCCAGGAGAACCTCCTCCAACCCTTTACGATTATTTAGCAGAAGATACCTTGGTTTTTGTAGATGAATCTCATGCTTCATTACCTCAATTAGGAGGAATGTACAGAGGAGATCGATCTAGAAAAAAAACTCTTGTAGATTATGGTTTTCGTTTGCCAGTTGCTCTTGATAATAGGCCCTTAAGATTTGATGAATGGGAGATGTTGTCTGGTCAAAGAATCTTTGTGTCAGCAACACCAGGAAAATACGAAAAAGAAAACTCTGGAAAAATAGTAGAATTAGTTGTTAGACCAACTGGTTTAATTGATCCAGTTGTTGAGGTTAAGCCCGCAACAAATCAAGTTGATGATTTACTTTCCCAAATTCAAAAATACTCACCTAAAAAACAGAGAATTCTTGTAACAGTATTAACAAAACGTATGGCTGAAGATCTCACCGATTATCTTGATGAGAATGGAGTGAGAGTTAGATATCTTCATTCTGATATTGATACTGTTGAAAGGATAGAGATAATCAGAGATTTACGACTAGGTGAGTTTGATGTTCTTGTTGGGATAAACTTATTAAGAGAAGGCCTTGATATTCCAGAAGTAGCTTTAGTTGCAATCTTAGATGCCGATAAAGAAGGTTTCTTGAGATCTGAAGACTCTCTAATTCAAACTATAGGTAGAGCAGCAAGGAATATCTCTGGGAAAGCAATACTTTATGCAGATAAGATAACTGGCTCCATGCAGAGAGCAATAGATGAGACAGACAGAAGGAGAAAGATCCAAGAAAAATTTAATAAAGAGAACTCTATAAAACCTGTAGGCATAGAAAAATCCATACCAGATATTATGGAAGGTGCTCGTTCAAAAAGGAAGAAAGGTAAATCTAAAAATTCTAAAGATTTTATAAATTCTAAAAGTTTTACTCCTTTAGAAGATTTGAAAACTACTAACGAAATAAAAAAAGAAATAAGTTACTTAGAAGACTTGATGTATACACATGCTAAAAACCTAGAATTTGAAGAAGCTGCAGAACACAGAGATAGAGTAGATGAACTAAAGGAAAGGTTGTTTAGAATGGCATAGAGTTCTTTCTTTCTTTTACAGAAAGGGTCTGGTAATAAAGTCTAACCTTTTCTACATAATCAAGAGCTTCTTTAATACGAGTCTTCGTTAGGTTTCTAGGTTCATTTTCAGACATATAATGCAGTGTTTGGCTGACATCTTCCCAAGTATTAGGGTTCAAATTATGTGATTTCGCTATTTCTCTTGCTTCCTTTAAATAGCTAAACCCTAAATTGTAAGCAGCAACTGTCATCCAAAGTTTTTCTTGTCTAGGCATATTTTTGGGTAGCTTCTCAAGCAGTCTCTGGAAATATATTGAACCACCGAAAACACTTTGTTTTGGATCAGTTCTTCTTGATATACCTACTTCTTTTGCTGTAGTTTGGGTTAGCATCATAAGACCTCGAACCCCAGTTTTAGAAATAGCTTTAGGGTTCCAATGAGATTCTTGATAACTAATTGCTGCAAGTAAAGTCCAATGTTGGTCTGTGTTTTTGGCTGCCTCTTTGAAGAGCAATTCCCATTCAGGCAATCTATTATTAGCTCTTGATAAGAAAATTTCTTGGCCTAAAGGGTCGCTTTTTTTCCATAGAATCTCAACCTCTTCTTCTAAATAGCTAGTATTTGTTGGATTAAGGGATATAGCAGAGTTATCCAGCCCCAATAGGGCAGCGACTAATAAAAAACAAAAGGAAAAAGGTTTAATATTATACAAACCGAAGAACCTCCTCTTGGGTAAATTATTATAGAGTAAAAAGTCATTTATCACTACATATAGTGGTAAATAATATTATCAAACACTATATAAAGTGTTTTTTAAATTTAGCGCCTTCAACTATAATGACTTCCTCAAAACTAGATGATATCTGAAAAAGAAACTTTTTCTTTTGTTGCTTTTAAAGGGCAAAAGAGCTTTTCTGAGTTTCGTTTACTATCCATTCTTGAAAAAATTAGAGAATATAATGACAGCATTTCATCAATTAATTGTGAAGAAATCTATTTTTGTTCTTTTAGTCAGCAAGCAACAGAAAACATTAGATATTCTCACAATAAGTTAAATAAAATACTAAAAGCCAAAGCCTACGAAAAAGAGCTGGACGACAATCAATTCATTTTGACTCCTCGTTTAGGGACTATTTCTCCCTGGTCTTCAAAAGCTACAGATATTCTTGCTAATGCTGGTTTTGATTCTCTTAGGAGAATTGAAAAGGGATTATGTTTCTCTTTAGATGCTCAATTAGATTTAGAAAAAAACTCAACAAAAGAAATAGGACTAAAAATATATGATCAAATGACCCAAAGTGTTATCACTAATATATCTAAGGCTGAGTCTTTATTTGAACAGCGCCAACCTAAGCCTGCTCTAGAAGTGGATATTTTAGGCAAGGGGAAAAAATCTTTAGAAGAAGTAAATATTTCTTTGGGATTAGCTCTTAGTGAAGATGAAATAGATTATTTAT
>TARA_B100000686_G_scaffold175833_2_pt1 | contig 49063 bp, 41 predicted proteins | sample TARA_B100000686 | Tara Oceans TARA_B100000686 (sample SAMEA2622733) | marine metagenome | biome: marine biome (ENVO:00000447); feature: marine epipelagic mixed layer (ENVO:xxxxxxxxx); material: "saline water (ENVO:00002010), including plankton (ENVO:xxxxxxxx)" | depth 150 m
CGCCGCTCGTAGCGGCTGTGATGTAAAGATCGTCGAGGCGAGTGACAGTGCTCTGCAAGCCGGAATGCAACGGATAGAGAAAAGTCTTGATCGTGCAGTCCGGGCCGAGAAGATGACCGAAGACGAACGAGAGCGAGTAATGGGAAATATCTCATTTTCCGCCAAGCTTCCCAGCCTCGCAGACCGCGAATTTGTGGTCGAAGCCGTCATTGAACAAGAAGAAGCAAAGCTTGAAGTCTTTAGGCGCCTCAACGATGTTGTCGACGACCCAGAGGCGATCCTTGCAAGCAATACATCGTCTATTCCCATCATGAAACTCGCCATGGCTACCAGTCGCCCGCAGCAGGTGATCGGCGTCCATTTTTTCAACCCAGTTCCCGTGATGGGGCTTGTTGAAGTTATCTCGTCACTATTGACGGGCGATAAGACAGCAGCCGTTTGTCAAGAGTTCGCCTCCGATCAACTCGGCAAGAGAGTGGTAAGCAGCCAGGACAGAGCTGGCTTTGTGGTAAATGCGCTACTTGTTCCATACATTCTTTCTGCGATCCGGATGATGGAATCAGGTTTCGCTAGCGCTGAAGACATCGACGCCGGAATGGTTCTGGGATGTAATCATCCGATGGGGCCACTCGCGCTATGTGACCTCATTGGTTTAGACACGACCATGGCTGTCGCAGAGTCACTGTATGAAGAGTTCAAAGAGCAGTTGTACGCCCCCCCGCCGCTACTAAGTCGGATGTGTGATGCCGGACTACTTGGCCGAAAGAACGGCCGAGGTTTCTATAGGTATAACTAGCGCCCTCGCGGCTGCGGCGTGTGAGTTGTTGGGAACAAAAGAAATGAGCGATTCACCAATAGAAGGAATTGACGAGGCTGGTGTCTCTTCGTGGTTTGCTGCGCACATACCCGGCGCGGTTCCTCCGTTTCGTTACGAGTTGATCGCCGGCGGTCATTCCAACCTAACTTTCAAGGTTGAAGATGAAAACGACAATGTGTATGTCCTGCGACGCCCACCACTGGGGCATGTTTTAGCAACTGCTCATGACATGGAACGCGAGCATCGTGTCGTTAGTGCAGTGGGCCAGACTGCGGTTCCAGTGCCAGCGACTCTCGGTGTTTGTGAAGATGTTGAGGTCAACGACGCTCCTTTCTATGTGATGGCATATGTCGATGGCACTGTGCTTCACAGCGATCTCGAATCTGTTTTGCTTTCAGAAAAAGACCGTATGAGTTTGAGTCGGGAAGTCGTTGAGGTCTTAGCTGAGCTCCACTCGGTGGAACCAGATGACATTGGTCTAGGCAACCTGGCAAAGCGAGAAGAATATTTGAGCCGACAACTGAGGCGTTGGAGTCGACAGTGGGAACAGTCCAAAACACGAGAACTAGAAACGATGGAAGAGGTTCAACGTTTACTTGAACGGCAAATGCCCCACCAGATTGGATCCACAATCGTCCACGGCGACTACAGACTCGGAAACATGCTGGTCGGGTCAGGGCGCATACTCGCTGTCCTTGATTGGGAATTATGCACTCTTGGAGACCCTTTAGCTGACGTTGGATACTTGTTGAATAATTGGGTCGATCCAGATGAAACTCCAGCCGGTTCGAGTGCACCAACCCTCGCGGGCGGCTTCGCTACCCGAGGTCAGTTGTTGGAATGGTACGAACGCGCATCCGGTCGAGACGTATCGGAAGTGGGGTATTACCGGGCGTTCTCCTATTGGCGACTTGCTGCAATTGTCGAAGGCGTGCTGAACCGTTACTTACAAGGGGCCATGGGAAATCAAGAGGACGTTGATGTCATGACATTCAAAGAACAAGTTGAGACTTTGTCAGGCTCAGCTTTAGAAGCTTTGAGTCAGTAACACGTGTTGGTGACGTGTTGCCGTACTGGGCGACGGCCACGCTTTGCGACCTCAATGGTGTGCACAACACCGATATCCTCAACTTCGTGAACGGCGACTCTGGGTCAAAAAGCGGTCGGTTTCTAGCTGGAACAGTGCTCGGCGCAATCGTCGGAGGGCTAGTGGCGGGACTGATTGTTGTCAGTCTTGGAGATCCGCAGCGCATTTATGTCACCGAAACCAACAGCGTTAGAGACCAGATCAGCGAAACGGTGGCAGGGGCTGCAGACGTACCGATCACACCCACAACGGTTGCGTTGGATGCAGAAACTGTGTCTGATGAAGCCATTACACCCCGCGTTGAAATGACCGATGCGGGTCGGCTAGATGTCAAAGCGGTGTTGGCTGCCGTTGCACCAACGGTGGTCCAGATAGAAATTCAATCAGGTGATGGTGTCTTCGCCGGCGGTCAAGGTACCGGATTCATAATCAGTGCTGACGGACAGGTGGTAACGAACGCCCATGTGGTTGAAGACGCCACTGATATCAAAGTCATGCTTTACGACGGAAGTGTCAAAGCCGCTGAGTTAGTTCAACAAGATCCAACCCGAGATTTAGCAGTTCTAAAGATTGAGGGAGAGGACCTTCCAGCAGCACGGCTTGGAATTTCCGCTGAGGTTGAAGTCGGCGATGAAGTGCTTGCCATAGGCAACGCGTTAGGGCTAGGCGACACGCCAACTGTCACCACTGGCATTGTCTCAGCCCTGGAACGAGAACTGCAACTATCAGGAAGCCGTCTTACCCGTCTTATCCAGACTGACGCGGCTATCAACCCCGGCAATTCCGGTGGGCCGCTCGTCAATGCCAACGGCGAAGTCATCGGAGTGAACACCGCCATTGCTGGCAATGCCGAAGGTATCGGGTTCGCAATTTCAATTGACCACGCCCGGCCGGTCATTGAAACACTGCAAACAGGAGAAGTGCCGAAACGACCACTGCTGGGAGTGAACATCATCGACGTGGAGATGCTCGATGAAACATCGCGCAACCAGTACGACATATTTGAAGGCGTTGAGTCCGGGGTGGTCATTGTTGCGTTAGTTGAAGATGGTGCCGCTAACGCTGCCGGTCTCAAGGTTGGCGAAGTCGTACTTGAGTTCGACGGGCAGGAAATCAACTCGGTTCAAGACCTCGTATCTGCTGTACGCGACAGCGAGATTGGGCGAGTGGTGCGAATGCTGGTATTGGCTAACGATGGTTCAACCAGAAATGTGACCGTCGAATTGGGATTCACCGAAGGAGCGGGCGGTTAGTCATTTACCTGCGGAATGTCTTCATCCGACGTGGGGACCGAAATTTCGCGATACTTCCCTTCAGAAGAACGCACTTATAAACAGATGGAGAAATCATGTCCGACCGCATCTTTGACACCGGAACTGACGATATTCGATCCGAAGTTGTTGAGGGGGTGATGACAATCACCCTCAACCGTCCGGAACGCAGAAACGCACTGTCCTCCGCGATGCTCAGGGGACTAGTTGCGTCACTAGCTGACGCAGAGACAGCTAGCGATGTGGGCGCCGTCCTGCTTACCGGCGCTGGTGGCGCTTTTTGTGCAGGCGGCGATGTCAAAGGAATGGCAGAAGCTGGAGGTGAAGGAGGCGATAGTGCCCTCCAATACGACGCTCGAGTCCACTTGCAACGACGAGATCAACGAGACACCGCGGGCAAGCTGTACGAATTACCTAAACCAACCATTGCGGCTCTCCCGGGTCCAGCAGCAGGTGCCGGCTTGTCGATAGCTCTGTCGTGCGATCTGAGATACGCCTCGCCCAACGCAATTATGACCACCGCGTTTGCTCGAGTTGGATTCAGTGGCGATTACGGCGGAACCTATTTCATGAGTCGTCTCATTGGCTCCGCGAAAGCTCGCGAGTTGTATTTCCTGTCAGAAAAAATTGATATGCAAGATGCCGAAAGGTTAGGGCTGGTCAACGGCATCTTCCCAGAAGAGTCTCTAGAGGAAGAAGCGACCTCCATCGCTCGGAGATTGGCCCAAGGACCAACGGTCGCCTACCGGTACATGAAGGAAAACCTCAATCGGGCGGTCAATGGTGAAATGGGAGAGTGTCTCGATATGGAAGCAGCTCACCATATTCATTGTGGGCAGACCCAAGACCACAAGGAAGCGGTCAAAGCGTTCGTCGATAAGCGGGAACCTAAATTTTCAGGTCGATGAGCTAGCTAGAGGTCAGTATCTGTGGTTCGCATTGACCTCCTCGGCTAGGTAGAACAACGGCTAGGCGCCGCGCTTAGGGCCTCAAATAGGGATACCTTCAAAACAGTGAGCGGCCGCACCTTCATACAAAATCCCGGACCAACCAATATTCCTGAACGGATCCTTCGCGCTATGGCGCGACCCGCGATCGACTTCGGCACTGAAGAATTTTCCGTGTTGCTTGATTCCGCATTAGAGGACTTGAGTCGGCACATGGCAAGTTCTGGACCGCTGATTGGCTACACCAGTACAGGTCATGGCGCTTGGGAGGCGACTGTTACCAACCTTTTCGACGTTGGCGCCCCGGTACTTCTTTGCGATAGCGGTCATTTCAGCCACAGATGGGGTGAGATGTGTGAAGCCCACGGTTTGGATGTCCAATGGTTTGAAACCGGGTGGCAGCAGGGTGTGGACCCCAACGCCCTTCACAAAGCTCTGTCCACCGAAGCCGGCAAACGAATCGAAGGGGTTCTATTAGCACATACGGAAACCTCAACCGGCGTGACCACAGACCTTGAAGCCGTAAGAGCTGTCCTAGATGACCTAGACCATGAGGCTTTATTGGTTGTCGATTCAATTGCCTCGTTTGGGTGCACTCCGCTTCGTGTAGACGAAATGAAGCTGGACGCGTGCCTAGCTGTAAGCCAGAAGGGACTAATGATGCCCGTCGGCCTCGCTTTCACGGGAATCAGTGAACGGGCGGTGTCAGCGGCGTACCAAAATTCTCGACAACGCTTCTACTGGGATTGGAAACGTCGACTCGAAGCTGAGGGGTACCGAATGTTTTGTGGCACTCCGCCGATACATCACATTTTTGGTCTGCAAGAAGCTCTTAGCATGATTGAAGAGGAGGGCGGCATCAACGCAGTAACGAACCGCCATCAACTTTTGGCTGACGCGGTTCGGGCGGCGGTCCAAGCTTGGAGTTGTGCTGGAGCACTGCAATTCAATGCTGTGAACGAACATGAACGATCCAACAGTGTCACCTGTGTCCGAGTAACTGAGGAGTATGACGCTAACCAAGTGTTAGAGGTCGCTCGCGAGCGCTTCGATGTGACGATGGGCTCGGGCATTGGACCTCTCGCTGGCACCGCCTTCCGCATAGGGCACCTCGGTGACCTGAATGCACCGATGATCATGGGAGCTCTCGGGGCAATAGAAGCTTCGCTAAGAACTTGCGGTATCCCGCTTGGTAGTGGTGGGCTGGAAGCCGCAGCGACATTATTGAGCGAATCGAGGAGTTAGATGTCTTCACCAGCTCCGATGACTACAACCGAGCGGTTGCAGTTGATCGACCAAATTCATGACTCGCCGCTCATGGTCGTAATAGCGGCCTCGGGAGGTGGCGTCGCGTCTATCTCAGACTTGCTATTGGTACCAGGTGCATCGAGAACGGTTCTTGAAGCACAGGTCCCGTACTCGTTTTCAGCGCTATCGGATTTACTCGGATATCCGCCTGAGCAAGCCGTATCACTAGAAGTAGCTGAGAGAATGGCGCTCGCCTGTGAACATCGAGCTGAACAGCTCGCGGAAGGGAGTCTTCTCGCAGCCGGAGTTGCTTGTACTGCCGCACTTGTGACCGACCGACAACGTCGCGGAGACAACCGGGCTCACATTGCCGTAGCAATCTCGGGGAGCTTGACCTCCTCACACGTCGCCTTAGAAAAAGGCCTTCATGATCGAGTAACTGAGGATCGAATAGTTTCTGACGAAGTACTTCGAATGATCGGTAAGAGCGCAGAGGTCGCTAATTAGTTAACACTGAGTAAGAATTTCAATATGGCGCGACGCGACAGACATCACATTCCTCAGATATCAGACGAGTTTGATCCTCAGTGGTTCAGCACCACTATTGGTCCCCAATATGGTGGCATAGTGACCAAAGTCGAAAGAGAGGTCATTGGTGAAGGGATCGGCTTCTTAGGAGAGTTGCATCGCTGCTCGCTTACGTGGCAAGGCGCAACGGATGCCCCGAGTTCTGTCATAGTCAAAATTCCGTCCAAAGTCGCGAAGAATCGTTCTCTCGGTGAAGCCCTAGCGGTTTATGAGAGGGAGATCACGGTTTACAGCGAAATGAACCACGAACTGGGTATGCCGACACCTGAGTTTATCTATGCGGACTACGACGCTAATCCCGCGCCCTGGCTCGAGACCCTTTTTGTTTTTCTCTTCGGGAAATTACCCGTCGTTGCCGTCAGCCGATTACTCGACCTCCTTCTCCTCATCGGGGGGAAGTCTCCTCGCAGATATCTGCTGGTTATGGAAGACATCCATGACGCAAGGCCACCTAGTCAAGTAGAAGGTGGGTCCATCGATGACGCTCTCGTTGGACTCGACTTACTAGCACGATTCCACGCACATAACTGGTGCAACTCCGAGCGACGGGACGCTCACCCCATCATTTGGAGTATCGGTCACCTTCCTAAAGTTGTGCAGGCTAGCTACCGTCGCAACAGGAGCGCCTTTGTCGATCGCTTTGGTGCTCTGATCGGAGAAGAAGTAGTCACAAGAATGGACGAAGTTCAGGATCAATTGCCAGAGCTGTGCTCCCAGATGGAACGCGACCCCTGGACTCTGTGCCATGGGGACTACCGGCTCGACAACCTGATGTTCCGTTCCAACGGCGAAACCATTGTCCTTGATTGGCAAGGACTAGCTTGGGGGCGCCCCGGTTGGGAAGTCGCATACTTCATCACCACCGCCCTAGAGCCACGCCACCGTGCCGAGGAAGAAATGATGCTGCAGCGTTACCACCAGGCCCTTATAAGTTCCGGCGTCAACGATTACTCCTATGAAGAACTGATGGAAGATGTCACTATCTCTAAAGCCATCTTGGCTCACCGCATGGTCGCCGGAGATGACTTACTAGACACTGAGATGGAAAGCAGAGATAGTGATTTCATCGAAGTTCTAGTCAAGAGAGTCGTTGGTTGGGTGGATACCAAATGACGAGACACTAGGTCGTTAGCTGAATAAACCTTTTCCGATTCCATCCGCTACAGCCTCGGCTTCCAAACCTGCGATTTCGCCCCAAACCTCAAAATTATGCTCGCCTAAATAAGCAGGAGATAACAGATTCGTCGGTGGGCGCACCCCGTCCAGCAAGACGGGAAACGTGTCAACGCTTCGCTGTCCAAAGATTTGATGTTCAACTTTTCGCCAAAACCCGCGCTCAGCCAGTTGCGGATCTTCATTGACTAGATGTCCGGCGTCCTGGACTCGACCGGCAGGAACCTTTACCGATTGCAAGAGCCGTTCGATGTCTGACCCCTTCATAGATCCGACCCAGTCGGCAAGCGCTCGATTGATGTCGTCTCTATTAGCTCGGCGCTGCTCTTCGGTTTTGTGAACTTTCAAAGATTCATTGTTAACCACTTCGCAGAGACGGCCCCATTCCTCATCACTCGTTGCAGTGATTGCAATGAAACCATCAACGCATTCGTACACCTCATTAGGTACATGGTCCTGCAGTCCGTCGAGGTTTCCATTAGGTTGAGCGACTATTCCGTTGGAAAGCCAGTTAAGGGCCGCGGAGCCGATGCTGTACGTCCCCACCTCTAGCTGTGCCATGTCGATGTGTTGCCCGACTCCGGATCGATCGCGGGCCAACAAAGCAGCCATTGTCGAGCTCGCGGCAGCAAACCCTGCAAGATGATCGTTGAGAGAGAAACCTGGACCGATGTCTCCACGATCAGAAAAATTGGTGAGATGAGTAATACCACAAATCGCGTGCACTGTTGGAGCGTAAGAAATGACGTGGCTCCAAGGGCCGTCGTGTCCACAACCAGACATAGAGATATAGATCAAACGAGGATTCCACTTTTTGACCGTCTCCCAGTCCAACCCCCAACTGTCCAGCACTCCTGCGCTGTAGTTCTCAATTAAGACGTCGCAATTCTCGATCAATTTTCTGATTGCCGCTAGCGCCTCAGGGTGTTTCATATCCAAACTGACACTGCGTTTACTGCGACCCCACACAAAGTAATAGGGATAATCGGGACGATTTACCAGGGTGCTGTGTTCTTCATTTTGTACCCGAATTACGTCGGCGCCTAGATCTCCAAGCATTCGCGTTGCAAACGGGCCAGCTAGCACCCAAGTCAAATCGAGAACACGGAGACCTTCCAGAGGAAGACCAGTGCCATCGTCGCTTGAGGAATCATCAACTACCGTTGGTTTATGTTCGGACCAACGCTTTGTGATGACATCGATAGGTGTCTCTGTCATCTTCGGCGGCTGAGGTGCAAGAGATGGTGTTTCAGAAAATCGAACTAAACGCCCTGGCTGTCGGACCGAAGACGACCCAACCTTCGAAAAGAATTCTCGATGTTCGAATTGCGGACTAGCACACGCTTGTTCGATATCGTGCACAGCTCCCACGGCTACGTGACGTTTCTGCGCTTTTTCCCATAAGTCCATTGCGTCGTAGCTACGTACCCACGCTCTCATCGAATCCATAGCCTCGTCGATTTGTTCCAAGACTTGCTCGACGTCGTAACCCAACCATTTGCGACCCTCCTCGAAGTCATCGTCCACCATCATTTGAAACGCATTGTCTGGAGTAGGTGTGAGCGTAATCATCATGTGCCCACTGCGACATTCGGCAAGGTCGTAAGCGTGCAACCAATGAAGAGCTCCCTGGCGAGGCGCGATTTTTGGAAGAGGTAACACATCATCGAAGAACCACTGCATCAAGAGGTTCTCAACAGAACCACTCAACGTCTCATGAATAGATATGTCGAAATGCTGACCCACGCCGCCTCGCCTAGCTTTGAACACCCCAGCGAGCGCACACAGCGAACCCATGAATCCTGCATAGTTATAGGCTTGCCGGCCCCATACGTTCAACGGTTTTTCAGGTAAACCTCCGACGGATAGGAATCCCCCCAATGCAGCCGCGGTTAGATCTGATCCGACCCAAGTTGACCTTTCTCCAGTTCTACCAAACGGAGTGATCGAAACTTGGACCAGCCGCGAGTTAAGAGCAACGAGGTCCCGATGGTCTAGCCCCAATTTTGCCAACTCGCCAGGTGTCTTAGTCTCGATCACCAGATCAGCGGAGCTCGCCAGGTCACGATATTTTTTTTGTCCAGCGTCGGTACCCAGATCAATGAAATGTTTATCTTTGCCTCCGTCATACCACCAATCGAGTACGCCTCCATCCTCACCACTCATCGGCTGTCCAGGAGACCCATCGTTAGTGATCCGAACCACGTCCGCTCCAAATTCGGTGAGCAATTTGGTAGCGAACCTGCCAGAGTCACCGGTTAAGTCAATAACTCGTACACCTGAGAGTGGCGTCATGACTCAATGAAATCGTTGGCAAACGAGTCGAGCGTCTTAGAAATCTCTTCCACCTCTCCTGTGTTGCATGAAAGTACGAGATCACTCACACCGACCTTGTCATACGCTTCGATTAGATCGCTGTCGACGCCTTGAAAGTCACGGCGAACCTGAATAGGGAAGTTTGTTAGCTTTCGTCCGATCGACCTAGCTTCTTGCTCTATACGGGCTAGTCGTTTGCTAATGCCTTCGGGTGAAAGACCGAGGGGGTGCCATCCATCCCCAAGGTGCGCCACCCGCTTTAACGCTGCGGCTCGGTTACCTCCAATAACTATTGGAGGATGAGGCTTTTGTAGTGGCTTGGGCGAAGTAACGACAGCTTCAAAGTCCCAGTATTTGCCATTAAAATTTGCCTCGTCTTGGGTCCATAACTGATGAAGGACCTCAATAAACTCATTACTGTATTCCCCTCGATTTTCGTACTCGGCGCCCAAGATTTCGTTTTCTTCCGGCAAGCTTCCGACGCCAAGCCCGAGAGTTATTCTCCCATCGCAAAGATGATCCAAAGTGGCTATTTCTTTCGCCAGCACCATCGGATGGAGATACGGCATCACCAACACGCTTGTGCCTAACGTCGCTGTTTTGGTGTGAGCAGCGAGCCAAGTCAAAGTAATGAGAGCATCGTGATATGGAGCGTGGCCTAAACGGTCGTGAACGTAGCCGACATTGATGACGTGATGGTTTACCCACAGTGAATCGAATCCCAGTTGCTCAGCTTGGACGCCCAGTTCCACAACATCTTGAGGGGTGCTCACGCCGAAATTATTCGGAAGGGTGAACCCGAATTTCATTGTCCAACCTTTCTAAGAAACGCAATTGGCAGCCAGGCTAGCGATAGACGTGCCTCGCCTGGGTTGTCGAATCTGATGACGATCTAGCCCGTTGGTTGTGTAAGCGAAAGAGAGACCGCTTTCCGGGTCGCAGAAGGCGATTTGTCCCCCAACTCCGTTATGACCGAAAGCAACTGGCGAAACTGTTCGACCGAGACCCCTGCGGTTACTCATACCGTCATCTCCGGCTAGAACTACCCCCAAGCCCCGATTTGCTGGAACGCCCATCGGATCACGCAAGTTGTTGTGAACCTGCCCTGTCGCATCGGCGAGAGTTGTTGGATGCCAAAGATTGTCTGGGTTGTGAAGTAGCGCTTGGTAGAACTGAGCCAAGTCCGCCGCACGGCCGTACCCCCCGCCGCCTGGGACTCCGACTTCGCGCGTATGAGGGTCGTTGAAGCGAATAATCGTTTCATTCGTTACTTCGCTAGGAGGCATTTCTCGCACGCCGAATACCGATTCGAGTTCATCTGGAGTCGCTTCACCCTCGCATAGTGTGAGTTGTGCAACTGACTCCTGATTATCCAAATCGAGCCCGAGGATCCGAGGTATTCCCAGCGGGCCGGTTACTCGCTGGTGAATCTCGTCTGTGTACGGCCGCCCGGTTACCTCAATGATCAGTTCGGCCAACACCCAATGAGCGCTGGTCGGGTGGTATTCGTAACGGGTTCCCGGCTCCCAGTTCAGTTGCCATTCTGACATTCTGGTGCGACGACTGTCGGAGGTGGACCAGACCTTGGGCCCCATCGGAGCGTGCGGGAACCCCGAAGTGTGTAACAGCACCTGGCGAAGGGTGATCGCTTCCTTTCCGTTGTTTCCGAACTCCGGAATGAATGCTGCGATTGGAGCTTCCAAATCGAGTAGCTCCTCGCTGACAAGTTGCCAGATAGTTGCGGCGACGAATGGTTTGGTAGCGGAAAAGAAGCAATATCGGATGTCTTCTGATGCATCTCCAATCGTGTGGTCGACGACAATTTCGCCGCGAAAACCGATCGCGAGCTGACAACTTGGCAATAGACCCTCGTCGACTTCTCTGCTGCAGCGTTGAATAAGATCGTTCACCCGATCTGCGTCAATAGCGTCCTTTACCATGCCATTGGCCTAGCACTGACCCAGCAACAGCGCTTGAAAAACAACGGAAACTGGAGGTAAATCACTAAATTTGCGTTTAGTAAGTGGGGACAATAGGATTCAGATGATCGTTTGGGAAGGGTTCTCGGCCAACCAGGTGCGGCCTGATTACCCCAACCGGACGTGACCGTTGGTGCCGCTTTCCACGGGGGAGGCACCGACAGCAAAGGGGGGAAACTGAGCTACTTCAAGTAGTCAGTGACCGATCTACCCCAACGCACGGACAGCGATGGACCGGGCGCCCGAAATGGGTGTCCGGTCCTTCGGCTGTGAGACACACAGTGTCTACCGGCTACGGTCACTTGTAGACCAAGAGAGGTTTTAGTGAACAAGGAAGAGACAGTAGGTCATGAAGTCCAGTTCGGATTAGCTATGAGGCGTGCAGACCAAGTCGCGCAACAAGCCCAGGCAATTGAAAAACTTGGATATGACTACGCAACTACCGGTGAGCACGTGTTTTTTCATGTGCCGTGCTCCAACGCCTTCATATCCCTAGCGGTAGCAGCCGGTGCGACCACCAATCTCAAGCTCATGTCCACCATCACCCTCCTTCCCTTGTATCCGGCCGTACTGGCAGCGAAACAAGCTGCTGCCTTGGACGTAGCTTCTGGCGGACGGTTTCACATGGGGATCGGGGTAGGGGGCGAATTACCTCGAGAATTTGAGGCCTCCGGTGTACCAGTGTCTGAACGAGGAGCACGCACTAACGAAGCCCTTGAAATTATGAGGCGCTTGTTTACTGAAGACGATGTCCATTTCGAAGGGAAATTCAATCAGCTGTCCGGCGTAACTCTCGAACCCAAGCCCCTACAGCAGCCCTCGCCTCCTATTTGGATCTCCGGTCGAAAAGACGCGGCCTGGCGGAGAGCCGCTCGCTATGGAACGGGATGGCTTCCCTATATGTATACGCCCGAGATGTTGGAAGAATCCAACCAACGAATAGCTCAATATCGAAACGAAGAAGGCAACGAAAATCCTGTCGATCCGGGACTATTCATATTCTTTTGCTGCCATGAAGACAACGCCACCGCCGTGCAGTACGCGAATGAACGGCTGTCAAAGCAATACAACCAAGATTTCAGCCAAATGATCGACAAGTACGCAATAGCTGGCGATCCAGACCGCTGCGTGGAACGGCTCACTGAATATATTGACGCCGGTGCTCGCACCATCATATTGAGTGCCGCATCGCCGATGAATTATGTGGAACGTGCAGAAAGTCTCATGGCACAAGAAGTTCTCCCTCGATATCGAAAGTAAGTAGGGAATCACTCTCTTCAAGGAGCACGGATATGGAGCTATCGAAGAATTTTTTTGAAACGACGCTCAGCCAAACGCGAATTTCGGAAATGGTTGAAACAGGGAAGTGGTCAGAGCGGTGGTTCGACCCAATCATTGATCGTTGGGCCGAAGAGCGCGGCGACCAAATCGCGGTAACAGACCGATTTGGGTCGACCACTTGGTCCGCCTTAGCAACCCAAGTAGACGAGGCCAGTCGAGGCCTGCTCGAACTGGGCGTTCGACCAGGTGTCGTCGTACAAATTCAACTACCCAATTGGCATCAATTCCTGGTGGCGGTTGCTGCAGTGGAACGGATAGGTGGCGTGATCAACCCGGTCGCCCCCATCTTTAGAACCAACGAAGTTCTAGTCATGAGTGACTTAGCTCGACCTGGAGTCGTGATCACAGCAAACGAATTCCGGAGCTTTGCTTTAGGAGCAATGCACACTGAACTCAGAGAGCAATGTCCGTGGGTAAAGGAGATCATCACCGTAGGAGAACAACCGGTTGTCGATGCAATGACATGGGATGAACTCCTTGAGCAAGGTCGCTTCTCCGCATATGACAGAGCGGCCGTTGATTTGCTGAGACCAGGAACTCATGACGTTTGCGAAGTGATGTTCACATCGGGGACTACGGGTCAACCCAAAGGGGTGATGCACACTCAGAACACTCTTAACTCAGCAGTTGATTGCTTTGTCGACGCAGTCTGTGACGGCGTTTCATCGCCTGTGGCAACTATGGACGGGCCCGGATACATCTTTCACATGGCCTCTACCCTGGCGCATCAAACGGGATATCTGTTTGGAATTCGTGCCCCCCTGACGCTGGGGGGTCACGTCGTGTTGCAAGACGTATGGGACCCTAACGAGTTTGTCGATCTCATCGAACAGCACCAAATTCAAATTTCTATGGGCGCTACACCATTCTTGGCTGATGTTCTAGCGGTTGAAGGAGTCGAGAACCGTGATCTTTCTAGCTGGAAACGATTTGTTTGTGCAGGCGCGGCGGTACCAGAACCAATCTTGGAGGATGCAGATGATCGGCTGCCATGCGTTGTGCTGCCTGGTTGGGGAATGACTGAGTGCGGGCTGCTAACTGTAGGACGTCCATCTGATTCGTTAGCGATGCGCCTAGCTGACGGTCGACCGCTTCCCGGGAACAAAGTTCGCGTTGTAAACGAATCAGGGGAGCCCATCACTGGAACCGAAGGCGACTTACAGTGCCAAGGTTCATTGCTATTTGCCGGGTATGTACAGGGTCGAGAACTCACTGAGTCATCGTGGGATGGAACATGGTTCGAAACCGGAGACCGTGCAGTAATGAATGACGACGAGTCAATCCGCATCACCGGACGTACAAAGGACATCATCATTCGGGGCGGAGAAAACATTCCGGTAAAGGAAATTGAAGATCTCCTTTTGCGTCATCCGCAAGTAACAGGAGCAGCGATAGTCGGCAAACCCGATAACCGCCTGGGTGAAATTGGCTGTGCGTTTGTGCTTCCCTCAGGTGGTCCACCCACTTTGGAAGACCTCACAAGTTTCTTGGAAACACAAGGCATGACTCGACAGTTTTGGCCAGAGGCCCTTGTAATTGTGGACGAGTTCCCCATGACGCCCAGCGGCAAAGTTCAGAAGTACAAGCTCAGGCAAAATTTCCTGGAGAGTAACTAACTATTTCTTCAACTGTTTAGCTCCTAGCTGCAACTATCCCTTCCGATGTGTAGGTCACCGTTGGATCCCACAGCAGCCAGTCATAAATTCCTAACGACGCAGCTGCATCTATTTGAGCTTTGACTTCAGCTGGTCCGTAGGGCACTCTCATGGAGAAATCTTGCAACCAGGGAACTAATGCAGTGTTGGTGCCGTCGAGTACCCGTTGGAAGTCGGCTAAAGACGCTCGAGTAATGTCATAAGGTTGCGCTTCGGGATGAGTGACACCGTATTCGCCGCGTGACCAATGAGATGGGTACACCATTGGGGAGACGTAGTCGACGTACTGAGCCATTCCGGCTACGTCCTGAGCGATGTATTCGCCACGGGTGGCCGAAATACCAAAAACCGAAACACCCTGAAACACCCCGAACTCCCTCAAGATCGACTGGGATTGGCGCAAAAAGTCAACGATTACCGGCGAGGGATCGTCAAGACCAACCCCAGGTATGTACATGCTGTCAAGCCGACCTTCGGGTCTACGCATATAGTCCCAAAGCACGTCGTCGATGCCCGCCTCGGCCGCCTCTCGAGCGATATCGAGGTTGTACTGCTGGACGCCAGGATTTTGAAAATTGGTGAAGCCACCGTATTTACTCAATGGCCTTCCATCGGAAGTCTGTATCACCCAATCTTGATCGCCTTTAGCCCAGGCATATTTGGCGATAATGGGGTCACGAAACGCGACGATGCGACCTATTACCCGAACATCTAAAGCATGCAGTTCTTCGATGGCTTCGCGCAGGTTGAAGAGATTGTCCGCGGCGCCGCTATCGATCGCCAAAGGTATGTTGCTGTTATAACCAACGACTCCGCTCTCGTTTTTGAGGCTGATTTCGACAGCAGTTACCTTTCCCGCCCGAATCAACTCCAGCACGGAGTTCTTGAGGCCGTCGTGGGCCCAAGCGGCTGCGCTTACATGAACCCCTTGAGTTCTCGGATAAGCAATCGGGATGATCATGTTGAAGGTGCTTGTGTTGCCGGCGCGGTCTATAGCCAATACAGAGACAGGGCCTGCGGGAGGTTCTTCGAGTTCGAGTACGAAAGAGCCGTCTTGGGTTTCTATTGGTACCCCGCCAACGACAAGAGTCGCTCCTGGTTCTGATGTCCCGGCGATAGTAACGGGCTCATTCATGGGGACTGGCTCTAGAACATCTGGTAATCCGATTAGAGGGGGAGTGCCGTCGACACTGAAATCGATAGCGCGAGAAGTTGTTCCGTATAAGCGGCGGTCTACAACTAGTTCCAGAGAATGATCACCCTCTGTTAGCGGTGGCACGACCCAGACAATTCGGTTGCCGTAACGTTGAACGCCGCTAACAGGGAAATCATCAAGAAGCAGTTGAGCTGAGCGAGCGTTTGCGCCACTCACTGTAAATGAAATTTCCGCTCCTTCGATCGAACTGGGTTGCAGCGCTACTCCATCTTCGATACCGCCAATCTCTATATCTACCTGACGAATCGTGATCAGCATGAAGACGACACCGATAACGGTGACGAGAGAAGCGAGGGTCATAAGCCCCCATCGAGATCGGCTCGGAGGTTGATCTGGTACTTGGATTGGAAACAGAGGTCGCCGTAGTGCCCTGCGATTTTCTCGGGTTGGTCTTGGAAGGTTGCTGGCATAAACGGGAGGGTCTTTCTTGACGGGACGCCAGGGAAAGCCCCAGCCCTCAGCGGGGTCGCCATCCGCGTCCTCCGCATGTGACGCCACATCTCCCTTTGCTAGCGATGGGCCGACTTGTTGCCCATGAGAGGTAAGTGACCAGGGGCCTTCACCTAACCCGGGAGTGTGCGGCATGGGTGCCGCGAGATCGGTGCGATGGAGATGATCGAGGGCGTTTAGTACATCTTCTAGTTCGAGTCCGGTAAGGGTCGAGAGCTCGCTGGGCAAGGCTGTTCCATTGCGCGACAAGAGATGTCGCAGTACCAGTTTGTGTTGAGGAGCCAGCAACGGCATTAGGCCAAGTTAGTGCCGCGGAAGCCATTAGTGACATCGTTGCCCAGTTACAACGAATTAATGGCTATACGGGTGTAACTTCCAGTGGGTGAGTGATGAACAGCGAGAAGTTCTCGATTGGGATAACTATGGCTTGGCGTCCCGTGCCCTGGCGGGCATGGTGGCGGACGACGGATACCGACCCGACATCATCCTCGCTATAGCAAGAGGCGGGCTTTTCGTCGCCGGGTCGCTGGGATATGCACTTTCCGTAAAGAATCTTTATGTCATGAATGTCGAGTACTACACGGGGGTCGACGAGCGGCTTGATGTCCCGGTGGTTTTGCCGCCCTACGTCGACATAGTTGATTTACGAGACACAAAAGTTCTCATCGTTGACGATGTAGCCGATACCGGTCACACTCTGGCACTCGTCCGAGACCACTGCCTCGATGAGGTCGCTGAAGTTCGCACCGCGGTGTTATACGAAAAGTCGCGGTCGGTTGTTCAATGTGAATACGTCTGGAAGTACACGGATCAATGGATTAACTTCCCCTGGTCAACGGAACCGCCACTGGTTGAACCGGGTGACGGACCCACTGTGCTCGACGCCTAAGTTGCCGGTCACGACCTTCAAACGGGTTTTAGAGAATTACTCTTTTAACCTTCGTGGGTAGCGGTCACCGTTGTGGTGATTCCACCACGAACAAGCCAATCCGTCGTGACACTCATGGTTTTGGGAGAGATGGCGACCACTAAATCATCCAAAATCTGATTAGTGATTCCTTCGTGATGTACGCCCTCATTTCGATAACTCCAGAGGTACATCTTGAGGGACTTCAATTCGACTATGTGTTGATCGGGAATGTAGCTAATTGTCACAGTTGCAAAGTCGGGCTGCCCGGTCACCGGACACAAGCAAGTGAGCTCAGGTGTTTCGCAACGGACCTCGTAGTCGCGACCCGAACGGGGATTATCAAGTGCAACGAGTTCTTTAGACGGTTCACTTGGCATTTCAAGTGCTCCCTTAGAGTTTGAAGACTGGAATATGACGCTACCGTTCGTTGACGCCGACACCGATGCTAGGTAAGCCATAAGGGATCTCATGACTTCAAATCTGTTAATACGAGAAGCTCAAAACTCTGAATACGCATCAGTGGCAAATCTCACCATGGCGGCGTACAGGCCTTTGTTCGCGGGTATCAACCTCCCGGAAGACTTGGGTTGGTATGGCGCTGAGTTGCGCGATGTGGCTGGTCGTGCTGCCCGTTCCGAAATCATCGTGGCTATCACGGATGAACAAATCGTTGGAAGCCTCGCTTACCACGACGATTACTCAGAAGAAGTAAAATCAGGCGACCCCCAAAATTGCGCGGGATTCCGAGTTCTCGCGACAGACCCGCAGTTGCAAGGTCGCGGCATTGGAGAAGCCTTGACTCGCTGGTGTATCGACAGAGCTCGTTCCGACGGGCGGGCCGCGTTATTGCTCAATACAACGGATTACATGAAGGCTGCCCAACGGCTGTACCGAAGACTCGGATTTGAGCCCTACCCAGAGATCGGGTACGAGATTGGAGGAAGCCAGCCTGTTGAGGTGTTGGGTTTCCGGCTAGAGCTGGGGGATTGAAATTGCAGAAGCGACGCGCCGTAATCATCACCACCATCGCTCTGGTTGTCGTGATCGGGGCGATGGGTGCCTACGGAGTTTGGCGGGTTCTATCAGCCGCACCGGAGGAAGTATCACTGGATGCTGCGGTAGCGGCTGTACAGCAACACGAAACATCAAATAACGATGTCGGTGACGAGTCCGCAAACCCAACTGATGTCGATAGCGAATCGGGTTCTTTGAATGGAGTTTGGCGTATCGACTCGGAAACGGGGAGCTTCAGTTTCGAGGAATCAACAGGCTCATTTGTTGGCTTCAGAGTTAAGGAAGAATTAGCGAAAATCGGTGCGGTCACAGCTGTTGGTCGCACGGATCAAGTGGCTGGCGAACTATCTATCGATGGAAGTGAGATACAAACAGTTTCCGTCTCTGCTGACCTGTCGTCGATCGTCACGAACGATTCGCGCCGAGATAGCGCAGCGCGCTATGCCCTGAACGTAAAACAAAATCCGACTGCTACTTTCACTTTGACCCAGCCGTTTGTGCTCCCCGAGATCGATGGATCGAAAGTTTCTGTTCGAGCTGAGGGCCAGTTGACTGTTAACGCGATTACTCGAGATGTAATTGTTGCTCTCAATGCGCAACTGGTTGACAGCACGATTGTTGTGGTGGGTTCCACAAAGATCATTTTTTCCGATTATGACGTTGCTGTCCCTTCGGCGAGGATCGTCCTGTCGGTAGACGATCATGGTGTCGTTGAGTTTCAGTTGCTCTTTATCCGCGAATCATGAGTCATTCGCGCATCATTTCCGAACGACCGATTCCTTCGCCGTCTAAAATTTGATCTTCGTCAAGCTCAACTGTGACCTTGAGCAACTTGCCGGTGTAGAGATTTGGCGTTTCGTAGTGTGACACCGCAGTGCCCCTGTCCATACCTATGTCTAAGCCCGACCATGAAATCATCAGGAAAAAAATATTTTCTGTGTCTAGGCTCGCTATCGCTTTGCCATCAATGACTAAGCTCCCGACGCCGTGATGCCCCTCAGGAGCGCGTGCCATATGGAAGCCCAAGCTAGTTGACCCTTCTGGAACTGGTTCGGGTGAACGAACGATCTGATGACTGCCTCCTATGTTGAGATCGTGCACCAGATGACCTTCGTCATCGATGTAGAGGCTGTAGCCAGAAGTCGCATCGCCGTGTGCAACCAGTACCCCAGAAACGTCCGGGCGAGTTGGTTCAACTAAAGCATCTAGCCGATAGCTGCGGCTTCGTAGGTCGGGAGCGACATCGCTCGGTAAGTGACCCATTCCCGCCCAGAAAGTGAAAGACGTTCGCTGACCTAAATGCCGCGCCGCGTTCTCGGCGAATCTTTCAGCGAAACGATCATCAAGAGGTAGTACCTGATAAGAATTCGCTTGCTCCCACCAGAGATCAGTCATGGTTTCGAGTCGGCCCTGCTCAGAAGCTGACAGGTCATTAGTTTCATTGAAGTCAGCATCCAGATTGAAGAGTTCCCATTCATCATCTTCGTATGGGGTCCCTGGTGGGTGGTAGGCCACTGCCTTCCAACCCTCATGAATCAATCCCCGATGCCCGAACATTTCGAAATACTGGGTCCTCTTTCCAGTAACTGCATTCGGATCTTCGAAAGTAGAAGCGAAACTCACGCCTTCTATGGGTTTTTGGGGGATCCCGTTAATAATGTCGGGAGCTTCAATCCCAACGCAGTCGAGCAGAGTTGGAACAACATCGCATGCGTGGCAGAACTGTGTTCTCAGGCCCGGTTCGGTGACTTTCTCTGGCCAATGAATAATCAGCGGATCCCGAACCCCGCCGCCGTGAGTGTTTTGTTTGTAACGACGCAATGGGGTGTTAGCTGCCATCGACCACCCCCACGGGAAATTTGAGTGGGTGTCGGGCCCCCCGATGTCGTCGATTCGTTCCAGTTTGTCGTCCATGGACTCGGGTAGCCCGTTATAAGGACCCATGGCATTCACGAAGCCCAGTGGGCCACCTTCCTGACTAGCGCCATTGTCGGAAAGAACCATGATCACTGTATTTTCCAGCTGGCCGGAAGCTTTGAGGTGAGCTACAAGCCGCGCCAGGTGCTGATCCGAGTGGTGAAGCATTGCTGCGTATGCCGCTTGAAGACGTATCGCTACTCGTTGGGTGCCTTCATCAAGGTCCGTCCAGGCTTCAACTGCATCGTTTCTTGGAGGCAACTCGGTGCCTCTGGGTACTACTCCCAACCCGATCTGTTTCTCCAGCCTTTGTGATCTTTCAATGTCCCAGCCTTGCTGAAAAACCTGATCGTAATGCTCGATTAATTCTCGTGGCGCTTGATGCGGAGCGTGACACGCGCCGAGTCCTATGAGGGTCATCCATGGCGTTTCGGGCAGGCTCGCCTCGTGCGACGCTATGAATTTGATTGCCTGGTCGAATAGATCTTCGGTGAGGTGATATCCAGTTTCGAATTTCCCGGGGGCTGCTATATGACTGTTGTCGAGAACCAACTCCGGCGAATAGTGGTCAGTCTCTGCGTCTAAGAATCCGTAGAAGCGATCAAATCCTCTGCCGATCGGCCAGCCGTCGAATGGTCCTGTAGGACCTGACTCCGTCAATGGTGTGACATGCCACTTGCCCACCATGTAGTTCCTATAGCCGGATGCCCCCAACATCTCCGCAAGTGTCCCGGCATCTTTGCTTATCTTTCCGCGATAACCGGGGTATCCGCTATCGAAATTTGCTAAACAGCCAACCCCAACTGAATGATGATTTCGTCCTGTCAACAACGCTGCACGGGTCGTTGAACACATAGCAGTTGTATGAAAGCCGGTGTAGCGAAGGCCTCCGGCTGCTAAATGATCGATCGTCGGAGTAGCAATGGGTGATCCGTAACAGCCAAAATCCGAAAATCCGACATCGTCGAAAAGGACGATCAAAATATTGGGGCTTCCTTCTGGGGGAGTTGGATCCCCGGGCCATGAAGGGATTGATTCGCTGTGAACGTTCACGATGCAGATCCTAGGAAGATTTGTTGCTCGCGTGAAGTAAGAGCCCGCTTCCAATTAAAGGCTGATCTATTAAGTAGATCTCTCGAGATTGGGGAGCTGCCAAGCCGCTACCGAAGCAAAAGCGAAGACGATCGCCAAAAGTGAGTAGGTGAAAAAGTATGAGCCTGTGAGATCAGCTAATACGCCGCCTGTAATTGGCCCAAGTACCGAAGCTGGCCCGTAGAAGATGGTCATTGCCCCGAACACAGCCGTGAAGTCCTGCTCGGCGACCTGATCGCGCACAAACGCTGCAGTCAGAGGAGGGACTGCCATGCCGGCTGTGCCGTACAGGAGGGCCGCTAGAGCTGCTGCCCAAGTGTTCCCAACTAATACCAGAAGGCAGGTTGTTGCTCCAATTGCGGTAACCAAGCACATTGTTCGGGGACGCCCCAAACGATCGCTGAGCCTGCCGAATATGACGGCGCCAATGACACCGCCGATGCCCATCAGAGCCCATAACTGGGTGGTGAACTCTCGTGACATTCGATGGTCGTTTTCGAGCGATAAGCCGAAGAACTGGAACCACGAGGCGGCAACGAACGCGAATGCCATATAGAAAAAAACAGCGGTCTTCCAGGCCTGCAGCCGGTTGATTGCTTTGATCCCCGCTCCCAACGGTAAGGGTGTCGAGATGTCTCCCCGCAACACGAAATAAAGAATCGCGAGAATTATCGCGGCTGAAGCGGTTTCCAAAAGCCAGATCTCTCGCCACGCCCCATCGTTATTGATGACATTGCGAAGAGCTGAAGTCGCGAAGGGTACGACTATTGAACCGACTGCCATAGTTGCGGTTAGTGAACCCATTGCAGCGCCCCTCTTGGACACGGGGATATCCGCTGTCGCGATTATGGGCATTGTTAACCAGATTCCGGCTCCGCCTAAACCGGCGAGGGCCGTCCCAATCATTAGCTGATTGGTGTTTGGGGCGGTGCCAAGACACAACAGTCCACCTAGCACTATCCACAGACCACATTTCAATAACACTGCTGGTGCGACGCGGCTGGCGAGATATGTGACGGCAACTACACCGCAAAGATATGCGGCCATATTTACTGAACCTGTAGCGCCAGACGCAGTTGCGCTTAACCCCAGGTCGTCTGCAATTGCTGGCAGCAAAAGGGGCATTGTGCTGCGACCGAAGGTGTGTGAGACCACACCCGCGAGAGTGATGAGGATTACCCTTGACCAACTCATCTGTAATGTGGCGCTAACAGCAAAAACCGATGGTGAACCGCGCCGACCAAGAGACGAAAATTTGCTTTCGTTCACAGGGTCGATTTTCTGGGTCACAGAACGGCCCCCGCCCATCTCATAGCCACTTTGTTGTTGTTGGTGACATCACCCTACGATTGTCTCGTGCCCGTCTACTCCTATCACTGTCAGAAATGTGAAGAGACCTTTGATAGACGACGACCGATGTCGGAGTCGGGAGAACCTGCTACGCGCCCATCTGAACACGTAGACGCTAAACGTCTATTAACAACATTCGTATCTGCGAATGGCTTGCTCGCTGCCGTTGATGGAGGCTCATGGACAGGTCGGAATGGCTGTTGTGGCGGAGGTTGCCACTCCCGCTGACTTCAGTTCGGTGCTTCAGTTTTAGTGGCCGCTGTCGAAAGCAATTGGGAGCCGTTCAGGGCCCCAGATGCCGTTCTGCATAGGCTTCCAGCTAACGGTCCCATCCAAGCGAAGATTAGGTAGACGATCTGCAATCACGTAGAAAGCTTCTTGAAGTTCGGCGCGAGCCAAAAAAGCTCCAAGACAATAATGAATGCCGCTTCCGAAAGTTAAATGAGGAGTGCCGCTCTCTCGAGTGATCTCGAACGCTAACGGCTCCTCAAATTTTTGGGCATCGTGATTCGCTGCAACGAAGTTAGGGAAGATCAGCGTACCTTGGGGGAAAATCAAGTCTCGATAGATTATTTCTTCACTCGCGTAGCGACCTGTACCGCGCACCGCGCCCAGATATCGCATCACTTCTTCTACCGCCTGCGAAGCCAGGTTTTTGTTTGAGCGGAGCAACTCAAACTGTTTGGGATGTTGTGCGAAAAGAGCGATGGCGCAAGCGAGTTGATTTCGTGTTGTATCAGTACCCGCTAACAGGAGTGCGTTCGCCATCGAAAGCAGTTCATCGGTGGAAAGCCGGTCCCCTTCTTGCTCAGCGCTGATTAAATCGCTGAGCAAATCGTCTCGCGGCGCCGCTCTTCGTTCCGCGATCAAGTTCAGCATGTATGCATCCATCTCATTGCTTGCGGCAATGATCGCGGGAGCGTCAGCAGCTAGGTTGCCATTGAAGATCTTAAAAATGTCGACAGCCAACCGGCTAAATAACTCCCAATCTTCGCGAGGAGCGCCAAGCAATTCGCAGATGATTGGAATGGGATACGGCTCGCATATATCTGCCACAAATTCAGAACGACCGACTTCGCAAATCGGATCGAGTAGTTCGTTAACGACGTCTCTCATAAACGGGCGCAAACGGTCCGCTGATTTAGGTGTAAAGGCCGGGCTGACAATTCTTCTTATCCGCTGGTGGTCGTCGCCCTCCGTTGAGAGGATGCTTTGTCGTTGAGGTCGGCTTGACCACTCTTCACTTTCATAATTTTGGGTCTCTGCTATCAGAGACAATGCGCTGAACCATCTCCGGTCTCGAAGCATTGCTGCACAATCGTCGTGAGTGGTGATCACGTAACCAAGTTCAGCCTTAGCGATCCAATGATCTTGAGCTAATTGGTGTAGCTGCTCGCGTCGTTCCGCCTCCGAAAGAGACAAATCTGTTGTGACAACGGGCAAATCGACATCGTTGATCAAGGTCGGCATTGGATCAGCCTAGTAATTCGACAGTTTGAAGCGAAAACTGCAGTTGAGTTAGCTGCAAAAAGATGTCAATGGCGCTACGGTCGCATCTATGCCCCATCCATCAATCACTACCGAACAGATCAACAACGTTCTTTGTATTTCCGTTAACGATGGCAGGGCCAACGCCTTTTCGACTCCGCTGTTAGTAGCTCTCAGCGAAGAGTTGGCTCAAGCGGAAGCGGATACTGATATAGGAGCGGTAGTTCTCTCTGGGAACGACAAGATATTTTTTGCTGGTTTTGATTTGGATGTAATTAATTCAGGGGACCCCAAGGCGATTACCGAAATGGGAACAGCTGGCGGAGCGTTTATCCGGCAGGTCTATGGAGCTTCAGTGCCGGTTGTAGCGGCGTCTACCGGGCATGCTGTGGCTGCTGGCGCGTTGCTGTTGTGTGGCTGCGACTACCGCGTTGGGGTGGATGGCCCGGTAAAGATTGGGCTTAATGAGGTTGCTATTGCCTTAACCCTCCCCAAGTGGGCACTGCTGATCGCCAGTGAGCGACTTTCTAAGCGTTATCTACAAATTGCGGTAGCCAACGCGCAGATCTTCGATGGCCGCGGTGCAGTAGATGCGGGATTTCTAGATGAAGTGGCTGCACCGGACCAGGTAACGGCTCGTGCGGTTGAAGTAGCCCAGGGTCTCGCTGAACAACTTGACGCCAAAGCCTACGCGTCAACTGTGCGAGCCTTACGGGGTGACTTGCTCACTCAGATGGACGCGGCGGTCGCCGCCGATCGCGCTGCAGCTGGTCTCTGATAGAGCACATGAGCATTCAAGCTGAGTCAAGCGCGCGCAGAACTCTTTTCATTACGTCGCTGGTGGGCTTTATGGTTGCCATGGAGATCACGATTATTTCAATCGCTCGAAGCCAAATTGCAGAAGCTTTCCCCGCCGCCGAAGCCGCCACCCTGTCGTGGGTCATAACTGCATACAACATTGGCGTTGCCTCGCTACTGCTACCAGCAGGATGGATGGCGGACCGTTATGGCCGTAAGAAAGTTTTTCTTTGGGGGCTGGGTGCCTTTATTTTTGGCTCCTTGCTGTCAGGCCTTGCCACGTCGCCAGCGCTCTTGATCGGTGCCAGAGTTATTCAGTCGATAGGGGGAGCTGCCCAATACCCAGCGGGCCTAGCCTTGTTGCTCTCAGCGTTTCCCCTGGAACGAAGGATGAGAGCGATAGGAGTTTGGGGAGCGGTTAGCGGCTTAGCGGCAGCTTTGGCACCATCTCTCGGAGCGCTCCTCATCGAAGGCTTTGGATGGCGGGCTGTTTTCCTGATCAATGTTCCCGTAGCGTTTTTGGCGTTGATTGCGGGTCGCAGTTGGCTGACCGAAAGCAGGAGTTCAGAAGTAAGCGACACGGTGGACCTAGTTAGCGTTCCCATGGCTTCGTTAGGCATCGGGATGCTTCTTGTGGCTTTGGTTCAAGGTGGAAGCTGGGGATGGACTGCCCCGACAACCATTTGTTCAGTTGTTGCAGGTGCAGTGATGTTGGCGATCTTTTTCCGACGTTCACTGTCACACAAAGAGCCGTTGTTTGATCTGCGGCTTTTTGGGATACGTACTTTCGCACTAGCAAACATTGGTTCTGTGTTCTTTCTGATCGCCTTCTTTAGCTGGCTCATCGTTCTACCCGAATTCATCCAAGAGACCTGGGGTTGGTCAGTCCTGCAATCAGGTTTCGCGATCGCACCAGGACCAATTGTGTCCACCGTCCTGTCTGTAACTAACGGGCGTCTAGCGGATCGCATCGGTCCTCAACGCATCCTGGTAGTCGGAGGGATTGCTGGCGTTGCAGGGCTTTTGTTGCACATCGGATACACCGGATTAACGCCCAGTTTCTTCGTCGGCTTATTACTTCCGAATTTGGTTATGGGTGTTGCCGCTGGATGTAGCTTCGCGATGCTAGTGGGAGCATCAATGTCAGAGATTCCATCACAGCGCTTTGGAATGGCTGGCGCCGGCCGAACCACCGTTTTCCAGCTAAGCATTGCGATAGGAGCTGGATTAGCTATCACCTTGGTGGGAGACCCCGAAGGCGGGAACTCTGCGTTGGAGGCAATGCGGAGAGTATGGATGTTCGGTGTTCTCTGCTTCTTTGTGCAGGCAATGTTGTTCTATTTCGTGTATCCGCGCGATTCAAAGCGAGCTGCTGCGATCTCCTAGCTGCACATTCCTCTCGGGTGTCGGTGCTAGAAATCATCGCGTCGAACTTGAACGACCTAGGGTGACATCGTGCGCGGCGAAGACTTGTTTCGGTTCGATGGTGTCAAACGTGAGTTTGGTTTCCACGCCGCGACGCCCGACAACCTCACAGCCCTAACAGCGAGTCAAATCGAGCAGTTCAATCTAACTGGGTACTTATCTCCGCTACAGGGACTGCCGACCGCTGAAGTCGCGCAACTTCGCCAATACTTCGACTGGTTGATATCAGAAGTGATCTCGGCTGATGATCGAAGAAACAGCTACTCCATCAACCAATACCACCAGGTGTGTCAACCGTTATGGGAACTAATTCATACGGCACTTCTAGTCGACTACGTCACTGATATTTTGGGTTCGGAATTGGTTTGTTGGAGTACGCACCTCTTTTGCAAGCTGCCTGGTGATGGAATGGAAGTTCCGTTGCACCAAGATGCCAACTATTGGCCTTTTACTCCTACGAAATCTCTGACGGTATGGCTTGCTATAGACGATGTGGACGAAAGTAACGCAGCCATGCAATTTGTTCCCGGTAGTCATCTCAGCGGCGACCTTGCCCACACCGAACTTCCACTGGACGGTTCAGTGGTCCTCAACCGGCGAGTGGCCAACCACGAAGACTACGACGATGTGGTATTCAACGAACTTCAAGCAGGGGAAGTGTCTCTCCATACGGACTTGCTGTTACATGGCTCGCCACCAAACTTTAGCGACCGCCGTCGATGCGGAATAGCGTTGCGATATTTAGCTGCCGACGTCAAAGTCGCATCAGGGGCAGAGAGTTGGGCCCACAGCGCCGTTCACGTGCGCGACGGCGACCCGTCAGCGTGTTGGCCGAATAGGCCGCGGCCAGAAAAAGACGAACCCCACAAAATGGCTCAATTTGTCGGCGGATTTGACGGGAATCGCTAAAGATTCATGTCAAGTGAGCTTTACCGAGAATTTGGTCAGATGCACTAGCTAAGCGTCGTCGGACGCTATTACAACAAGAAGTTCGCCGTTATCTACTTGGTCGCCAACCGTAACCCTAACCTCGCTCACCGATCCGTCGAAAGCGGCAACAATTTGATGTTCCATTTTCATCGCCTCCATCAGAACCAACAACTGTCCGGTGGTTACAGAATCACCTTCATTGACCTCAATCGCTAGAATTTTTCCAGGCATGGGGGCCGTTAAGCCGCCTTCGACATCGGCGCTATCAGGCTCAGGAAAACGACTTTTCTCGACTAAAGTCAGACTGCCGGCTGGAATATCAACGCACCAACGATTCCCAAATTTCGAAGCGTGCCCGGCAGCTCGCACATCGTCCAATTGAATTTCGAAATAGTCGTCATCCAGAGATATCAGGCAAGCAGATTTGGTTTCCTCCGCGTCTCCGATGCGTACCTCAAACGAGCCATCACGGAGCGGCCTGTAATTCACTTGTATTTCTTGATCATCGTGCAGCAACAGCAGTTGCTGACTGGGCATTGAACTATTCCGAAACCCAGACGGCATGAAAGCCAACGAGGTAGCGCGATTTCGATTGAGCCGCTGGGAAACCAACGCGACTGCTATAGCCGCGTCCTCAATTTCGCAGTCGCCGGGGACCCTCTGCCCAGGAATGTCTACGCGGGCAATGAAATCTGTTGTTGTATTGCCAGCGAGAAATTCTTCGTTTCGAAGTGTCGCAACCAAAAAATCTCTGTTTGTCACTACACCATGAAGACGTGTGCGTTCTAAGGCCAATGCCAGTTTCAGAGCTGCTTCACTGCGCGTCGGAGCATGTGAGATCACTTTTGCCAACATCGGATCAAACTCGACGGAAACCTCCGAGCCGGATTCGATGCCTGAGTCGTATCTCACGGCTGGACCGGTCACTGGTTGCCAAACATCGATGCGCCCGGTGGCTGGCAGAAAATCATTAGATGGGTCTTCAGCGTAAAGACGAACTTCAATGGAGTGGCCTGAAATACTCAAATCCGATTGCTCGTAGCCCAATGATTCGCCATTAGCGATTCGGATCTGTTCCCGCACAAGATCTAATCCTGTGATCGCTTCGGTCACTGGGTGCTCGACTTGAAGTCGAGTGTTGACCTCAAGAAAGAAAAATTCTGCTTCGTCACCGCTGCCATCAAGCAAAAACTCGACCGTTCCAGCCGATTCATAGCCAATTGCTTGAACTGCTGCGACCGCGGCTCGACCCATCTGGTCTCTTAAAGCTTCGGACAACACCGGTGATGGTGCCTCCTCAATAACTTTTTGATGTCGGCGTTGTATAGAGCATTCTCGTTCGAAGCAGTGCAACACGGTGCCGTGCTGATCTCCCAGTACCTGAATTTCAACGTGTCTAGGAGTCGGCAAATAGCGCTCCAGAAACACGGTGTCGTTTCCGAATGCCCCCAAAGCTTCACGTTTGGCGCCACTTATCGCATTTTCTAAATCGGGGTCGCTGTCTACGACCCTCATGCCCTTCCCGCCACCACCAGCACTGGCCTTCACTAGGAGCGGAAAGCCGATCTCTTTGCCGACCGCCTGGATGTCGGTTGAGTCGATCACTTCGACCGATGGAAGTGTGGGCACGTCCGCGCCAACCATCGTCTCTTTCGCCGCCAGCTTGTCGCCCATTGCGGCAATAGCTGCTGGAGGCGGACCAATCCAAGTGAGCCCTGCATCGGAGACCGCTTGAGCGAACTCTGCATTTTCTGAAAGAAATCCGTATCCGGGGTGTATCGCGTCCGCTCCCACGGACTTAGCGGCATCGAGAATTTTTTCGCTATTTAGGTATGACTCGGTGGCGGTAGTGCCGCCGAGACCTATCGCCAAATCTGCGTCAGTAACGAATGGGGCATCTCTATCCCCGTCGGAATAGACGGCGACAGTAAAAATGCCCATTTCCTTTGCTGTCCGAAATACTCTTCGAGCGATTTCGCCCCGATTCGCGACTAGAAGTCGTTTGATCGTCATTGAGCGCTCCTCACATCCGGAAGACGCCGAAACCCTCGGCGCCTTCAATTTTGTTGTTGCTGCATGCAGAGAGCGACAACGCTATGACGTCGCGTGTGTCGCGGGGGTCGATGATGCCATCGTCGGTTACTCGCCCCGAGGAATACAAAGCTAGGGACTTGAGTTCGTGATAGTGCTCAACCGATTCGGTGATCTTGCGATCCGCTTCTTCATCAAATTCGAGTCCCTTGCGAGCGGCCTGTCCCCGTCGCACTAATGACATGACTCCGGCTATCTGTTTGGGGCCCATAATCGCGATTTTTGCAGTTGGCCATAGGTAGGTGAACCGGGTGTTAAAAGCTCTGCCTGACATCCCGTAGTTGCCAGCTCCGTAGCTGTTTCCCAAGATCACAGTGATGTGTGGAACCATCGAGTTAGAGACTGCGTTAATCATTTTTGAGCCGTTTTTGACGATCCCTGAATGTTCAAAATCTTTGCCGACCATGTAACCAGTGATGTTTTGGAGAAACACGAGAGGAATGTCCTGCTGGTTACAGAGTTGAATGAATTGCGCAGCTTTTTCGCTGCTTTCACTAAACAAGGGCCCGTTGTTGCCAATAAGGCCGACGGGATAGCCGTGGATTGACGCCCAGCCGCAAATCAAAGTCGTTCCATACCGCGCTTTGAATTCCTCGAAACGCGAACCGTCAACGATTCGGGCGATGACCTCTCGACAGTCGATAAGCGCTTGAAGGTCTCGCGGCATTAATCCCAACAACTCTTCTGGATTGTGAACCGGTGGGTCGTTGGGCATTGACGGTGCGGGACCGAGCTTTCGCCAATTCAAATGTTTGACCACCTCGCGGCACATCCGCAGCGCTTCAGCTTCATCTTCTGCGAGGTAATCTGCCAGACCGGAGATTTCAGCATGCATTTGTGCGCCGCCGAGAGTTTCGTCGTCGCTGTCCTCTCCCGTCGCCATCTTGACAAGTGGTGGGCCGCCGAGAAATACCTTGGATTGGTTGCGGACAAAGATGTTGTAGTCGCTCATTCCCGGTTGGTACGCGCCGCCAGCGGTTGAGCTACCGAAGACCACCGCAACAGACGGAATTCGTAGCTTAGATAACTCAGTGACGTCATAGAAGAGTCTGCCTGACTCTGAGAAATGATCGCTTTGTTCAATCATCTGTCGTTCAGGGTCATCATCTCCTCGTAGGTCACCACCAGCGGATTCAACGAACTGGATGTAGGGCATACGATTTTCGCGAGCGATCTGGATAGCGCGCATTAGCTTTCGCCCGGCCACCTGTGTCATCGCGCCACCCAAAACAGTGGGATCGTTTCCCTCGATTACGCACTCGACGCCCTCAATTACGCCGATTCCCATGACCAGTCCACCGCCGACCGCGTAGTTAGTGCAGTAACCAGCAAGGGAACTGATCTCAAAAAACGGTGAGTCGGCATCAAGCACCATTTGAATGCGCTCGCGGACCGGCATTTTGTCGCGGCTGCGCATTCTTTCCATGGAAGCAGGCCCACCGCCAGCAGCTGCCTCATCATGCAAGTCATCAATGATTGCAAGCTGCTCCAGCATGTCGTCGCAGTTTTTTTCGAACCAATCAGCGTTGGTATCTATGTGAGATTGGAGTACGGACACTCTGTTCTCCCTTTAAACACTTTCTTTGATCTTCGATTCCTAGGTGAAACAGCGGCCGAGAGCAAGCGCGTTGCAAAATCATCAGCCAAACTTGCAGCAGTGAGCAGTGAAACACATGAGTCTCCTTGGATCCCGACGACCCATCGAATGGCTCGATCCGACGTTGACAGAAACTATGTCTTGTGGGTTGACCTACCCCCGACTTACGACCCGGAGGGCGATCAGACGCACCCGCTATATCTGTGTTTCGATGCCATGTGGACCTATGGAACGGTGGTCGACACTGTCCGGCTTTTGGCACCTACGAAAGATCTGGCCAAAGCCATTGTCGTCGGCGTTGCCCACGATGAGGCTTCGTACCGAGATGTGATCCAGCTCCGAGCGATGGACTTCACTACCACCGCTGTTGATGCGCCTGCGCTTACGGGTGTTCGAGTACCTGGGGAACAACTAGGTGGCGCAGAGGCGTTTCGTCGGTGGATCCAAACAGAAGTCATTCCATTTTTAACAGCGCGATACCGGATCTCGGAAAGTACCTTCATTGGCCACTCCTTTAGCGCGCTCTTTGGAGTGCATGTTCTCTTTGAGAGCCCTCAAATGTTCGATCACTATCTGTTAGCCAGTCCGTCAGTCTGGTGGGATGACCAAGTCATGTTTCGCCGCGAGCAAGAGCGATACGACAGCGGTGAAAGCCTTAAAGCGCATGTATTCATGTCTAAAGGAGAACTAGAGACAGATGAACTTTCGCCCCATCAAGAGTTTCATGACCAACTCGCTTCAAGGAACTATGACGGACTGGATCTTCATTGGCAGATCTTCCCCAAAGAAACACATTTGTCGGTCACGCCCGTCGCATTGAGCCACGGATTAAGGACCCTTCACGCGACCCAGTAAGCATTGTCGGTTGTTTCTAAGCAAGAATGGGACCATGGGGGCACCACAAGTTACTGAAGAACCGTATGTATCCAATGGAACTGTGCCGGTATATGACGCTGATGCGCACATAGCTGAGCCAACTTCTGTCTGGCAGGAGTACACCGATCCGAAATTCCGGGAAATGGTGATGCAATGTCGTTCAGTCGGGAAATTGGACAGCATATTTATTGAGAACTCTGACATTGGCACAGCATGCGCGCCCGCGTGTATTCCCAACGCATATGGCACTGAAGTCACCTGGGATGACATCGTCCCTGGTAGCTATGACCCAGCTGAACGACTCAAGGTGATGGATGAAGAGGGTCTTGCCGCGGCGCTTATGTTTCCATCACTTCACCTTCTGTCTGGTGATATTGCGGACCCGGATGTAGCTGCTGCGAATGCTCGCGGTTACAACCGATGGATGTCGGACTTTGTTTCGGAGAACCCCGATCGACTTTATGGAGTTGGGGTCACACCGCTGCAGTCGGTGGATCACGCCGTCGCCGAAATTGAATTCTGCGCGGAAGCGGGGCTTACAGGAATGACGTTCCGACCTGAGCGTTATAACGGGCTTGAGTTGTTTTCCGAAGAGATAGATCGAGTTTGGTGTGCAGCTGAGGACCACGACATGACGGTGGCTATCCACGGCAGTTTCGGCTCCGATATGACTAGCTTCGCTAAAACTCGCTACAGCAACCAGTTCTATGTCCACATGGTGTGCCATCCGTTCGAACAGATGGCGTCGGTGATGGAGATTGTGGCGAGTGGAATTCTTGACGATCATCCGCGCTTGAGAGTTGGCTTCTTTGAGTCTGGACTGGGTTGGCTCCCTTATTGGTTGGACCGATTAGATGAACATAAAGAGTCAATGGGTCATCTGGTGCCACGGTTGAAGCGTGAACCAACCGAGATCTTCTCTGAGCAGTGTTTCGTGACGATGGAAGCTGGTGAGGGGGAGGCTTTTGCCCAGCTTGCTGACATGGGTCTGGCTCATACCGTTGTCTGGGGTTCCGATTACCCCCATTACGACTGCACCTACCCCGGGGCGCTAGCCGAGCTTGATGAAACTTTCGAAAGAATTGGCAGAAACGACCTACGATCGGAAGTCATCTACACCAACGCCAGGCGATTTATGGGACTCGGATAATTATGACCACTGTTACTGCTGCCGATGGCCACGAATTCGATGTTTATTTTTCGGAACGGTTCGACCGTCCAAAGGGTCTTTTGGTTGTGGTGCAAGAAATTTTTGGGGTGAATGACCACATTCGCAGCGTGGCCGACCGGTACGCGGAACTCGGCTATATCGCGGTGGCCCCGTCACTGTTTGATCGTGTCCAAAAGAATGTTGAGTTGAATTACGACGAAGAGGGAATTGAGGTCGGTCGTAAAATTGCGTTCGAAGATCTGTCAATGGATCAAGTCATGATGGATATCGAAGCAACGATTGACCGCTACCCGCATCCGGGTGGGGTAGGCATAGTCGGGTATTGCTGGGGTGGTTCGATCTGTTACGTGGCCGCCGCTCGTCTATCGGACAAGATTTCCGCAGCATCGGGCTATTACGGCGGCCAGATCATGCCCCACATCGAAGAAGAACCGAAAGCGCCCTTGATGCTTCACTTTGGAGCAGAAGATGCAGGTATTCCGCTAGAGAACGTGCGCGCAATAGCCGAGCGATGGCCCCACATAGATGCTCATATTTACGAAGAAGCGGGCCACGGTTTCAACTGTGACGCTCGGGGAAGCTATGAAGAATCCTGCGCTGCACTCGCCTTAGAGCGCACCTTGGAGCACTTCGCTCAGCATGTGGACGGCTAGCAGCGACTCAATCGCTGTCGAAGAAGACAAGCCCTTGGTTGATGGCGGGTCCCCCGTCTTCGGTAAGGACTTCAAAACGCGCTACATCCTGACCATCAACTGGCGTCACATCTAGAACTCGCACCGTGACAGTCGATGGCATAAGTACCATTGACGCCATTCGTCCTCTGATGCGACGGACACGTTCGGGGTTACCTTCCGCAACTGTGGATATGGTGGCGCTGGCGCCGAGTGCCAAGGTAGCGGTTCCGTGCAGAATGATTGCCGGCAAACCTGCAGCCTCCGCTACGGACGCATCGGTGTGTATGGGGTTCCAAATTCTCGCTGATTCGGTGTAAGTATGGGCAGCTCCTTGGGCAACGGGAACCAGAACTTCCGCTACGGGGTTCGCAGGCAAAGGTCCCAGATCAGGAACCACCGGACCGTCCTGCGCTGGTTGATCGTCACCCTCGGCAGGCACACCGAGATACATCCCACCCTGGTGCGTCGTGAACACTGGACTACCGCCCGCGTCAAAGGTCTCGATTTTCATCGTTGTATACGCACCGGGGGTTTTATTCTCAACCCCCGTATAGGTCAAGCGGGTGTCTAAAACGTCGCCCGGTTTAGCTAAACGGTGAATCGTTAAATCATGAGTCGCATGCACGGATTGGCGAGTTTCCTCGGGTGTAATGCCCCACTTGTCTGCCAGGTCTCTTCCCTGAACAATCACTGGCCATTCTGGGCACACAGCAAACATCGGGTGGGCGACAATTCCACTCTCACGACGGGTGTCAAAGTAACAATCTTGTGTGTCACCGAGTGCGGCTGCATACGCCATGATCCAACGTGCGTCCACTTCATGTCGTATGGGACCTATCTCATCGCCAACCATGGCTGTAGGAACCGGCATGCGACACCTCCTTGGCTTTAATCGACTCTCGCACTGTACTTGTGATTGAGGTTGGCAGGTCGTTAGACAGGTTCCGTCATTTCCGAACGGCTAGCTTCTCGGACTATGAGAGCACTCTTCTCGCCAGACGGTCTTATGGGAAAGCTGTTTTTCAGAGCTGTGCGCGGGTCAGTCAGAATCTTTTTATTTCGTTGGTTCCGGCTCAAAGTTGAAGGTCGAGAACGCCTCCAGGTCAACGGAGGGGTGATTATCGCGCCGACTCATCGATCTAATCTCGATGGGCCATTAATCGGTAGTTCAAGCCACCGACGTGTCCGGTATCTGGGCAAGGATTCACTGTTTCAGCCTGCCGCTGCGGGTTGGGCCATGCGCTCGTTGGGATCTTTTCCGGTTCGACGAGGAGAAGCCGATTTAGACGCCATGCGCGCCGCCAAAGAAATGCTTGATGCAGGTGAATGCATGTTGGTCTTTCCTGAAGGGACCCGACAGATCGGCGACGCGATAGGAGAAATATATGACGGAACAGCGTGGTTGGCGTCAAAGGCAAACACACCTGTAGTGCCGGTGGGTATCGCAGGTACAGAGGCCGCAATGCCGACCGGTGCGAAATTCCCGTCGAGGGTTCCAGTGACCGTAGTAGTTGGAGAAATTATGGAACCTCCGAAGGGATTAGATGGCAAAAGAGCCAAACGTTCAGATCTGAAGTTGTGGACAGAAGAGTTAAAAAATCGTTTGCAGGAATGCCAGACACGCGCGCGCGAAATGTTGAATGACTGATGCGTCTCTACTGGATTGATAGCCCGTTGGGTCGACTGGCAACAGCTCCAGCTCCGAGCGGGAGTTCGCTCGAGCGCGACATTCGAGATTTGCAGCAAGAAAAGGTCGCAACGGTTGTTTCGCTGCTTACCGACGATGAGGCAACGAGCATCGGTCTGAGCGGTGAACCGGAGGCCGTTCGCGCCGCCGGAATGAAATTCATAAGTTTGCCGATACCCGATTTTGGAATTTTGGACGCATTTGGTGACGCATCGGAAACCGTTTCCCAGGTCGCAAATGATTTAAAGGAGGGACGAACAGTCGTAGTTCATTGTCGGGGCGGTATCGGTCGATCTTCGACTGTCGCCGCGGCTGCACTTACGCAAGTAAATGTGAACCCTGATGACGCGATGGATCGAATAGCCGATGCCCGTGGAATGAAAGTTCCTGAAACTCCGGCACAGAGGATGTGGGTGCATGGTTACGCTGAATGGGCGGCGAAACAACAATGATAAAATCAGCCCCTCAGGCGTTAGAGAACGTTCGCATTTGTGATTTCACCGGACAACTCGCCGGTGCCGGAGCAACGAAGATTCTCGCTGCTTTCGGGGCAGAGGTAATTCGGATTGAGGACCCTGTCCATAGAGGCAAGTGGGATATTTTGCGTGGAGTCCCACCCTGGGTCGGAGATGCGCGAGGGCTTGAAGCGGGAGGCGCTTTCAACAATCACAACGCGGGCAAACTAGGCATCACGTTGAACCTCAGAGAGCCTCGAGCTAAAGAACTCCTTCGTGAACTCGTTGCAGTGAGTGATGCGGTGACTGAAAACTTTGCAGCGGGAGTAATGGAACGCCTTGGTTTTGGATATGAAAGTTTGCGTGAGATCCGAAATGACATTGTTTACGTCTCGAATAACGGTTTCGGAGCAACTGGACCCTATAGCCCTTTCAAGTCCTGGGGTCCCATTGCTCAGGCAGTATCGGGGCTCACCCATACCTCAGGTCTGCCTGATCTCCCTCCAGCGGGGTGGGGGTATTCCTTTATGGACCACACCGGTGGTTACTACATGGCAACAGCAATACTCATGGGCTTGCTACATAGACAGCGCACAGGTGAAGGTCAATGGGTAGATCTCGCCTGCAGTGAAGCGGCCGGCACATTGAATGGAGTCGCGACACTCGACGCAACCGTTAATCAGAGGCCTATGCGACGCTCCGGAATGCCCAACAGCAACCGCTCACAATCTCCGCAGATGGCGCCGCATGGAATTTGGCAAACGCGAGGTGAGGACGAATGGGTAGCAATCGCTGTGCGACACGACGAAGATTGGAAAGCTCTGTCGGGAGTCATCAATGAACCATGGTCAACGGAAAAACGGTGGGAACGACTACAAGATCGCGTGAGTGACGAAAGCGAACTTGAACAACGATTAGCCGCTTGGGTCATCACCCATGATCGGCGAGAAATCGCAGAGCGTCTTGTCGATGCGGGAGTGCCTGCGGCTCCGGTTCTCAAGCCACAAGAACGAATCGAATTTGATCGGAGAACTATCGATCTATGGGTCACCGTTGATCACACGGAAATAGGGCAAGCAAAAGTAGAGGGTTTACCAGTGTCGTTGTCCGAAACTCCGTGGTCAGTTACGCGAGGAGCCGCGTGCCTGGGTGAACACAACGATTATGTCTTTGGGGAACTATTGGGTCTCCATAAACAGGAAATAGCGTCGCTCGCAGAAGAGGGGGTTATCTAGATGCCTTCCGTTTCTACCCAATCTGTTCTATCTGGATACAGGGTCGTGGAGCTAGCGTCTGAACGATGTGCTTTGGCTGGCAAGCTCTTGGCCGATATGGGGGCGGAGGTCATTGTTGTCGAACCTCCAGAGGGTTGCGCGACACGATCGTGGGAACCGTATGCCAAAGATGAGGCGGGGACTGAAAACTCTTTGCACTGGTGGCATTACAACACATCGAAGAAGTCGGTGGTGTTGGATCTAGACAACTCATCCGACGCTCAGAGCTTTAGGTCCTTGGTCGCTAGTTGTGATGTCGTGATTGAAGCAGAGCCCCTCGGTCGGCTTGACGCAATGGGCCTAGATTGGGGACAACTCAGTAACACCAACAGTGAACTGATCTGGACATCGATCACCCATCACGGTAGGGACGGGGCGGACCCCCCATCCACTGATTTGACGGTGCTAGCAGAAGGCGGACCTGTTTGGTCTTGCGGCTACGACGACCATCAGATCGCCCCGATCCGAGGAGGGGGTAACCAGGCTTTCCACACGGCCTGCCACTACGCGGTTCCATCGATCCTTGCTGCTTTGTTATGGCGAGAAGGTTCCGGCACAGGACAACTAATCGATGTTTCAATGTTGGGTGCTGCGAATGTAACTACTGAATTCGCGACGCTCTGGTGGTTGAACGGCGAAAGCCAGGTAGAGCGTCAGACCGGACGTCACGCTCTTCCGACTATGACGGAGCCGACTCAAATTCAGTGTGCTGATGGGAAATGGTTTAACACCGGTGTTCCACCGCGAAATAAGCAAGAATTCAAGGCACTTAGGACTTGGATCGAAGACCTTGGCTTAGTGAAACAATGCGGTGTGTACGAGATTTTGAAGCTGGGAGACCAGTTTGAACGAATAGGACTTCTCGAACTTGACGATGATCCGCTAGCAGGAGAGGTTTTCCATGCAGGACGCGAGGCTATTGAATTCTTAGGGACGCACTTGCCGGCCTATGAACTTTTCGTGGGGCTTCAGCAACGAGGTATGGCATGCGGCATCGTGTACTCACCCGATGAAATGATTGCTGATCCTCATTTCATCGAACGAGGTTTCCCTCACGAAATAGATTACGAAACCCGTAACGCCAGATATACCCATCCCGGCGCGCCGTACCGGTTCTCCAACACCCCATGGGCTGCAAGCCGCGCTCCCCACCTCGGCGAGCACCAGGCAGTAATTGACAATCTGTCCGGTTAAATATTGGCTGCTTCAGCTCTCTCTGTTGCGTGTGCCCGGGCAGCCTTTGAAAGATCTCTGACTTCCGCTCGCTCGTCGTCGCTTAAGCAATCGAAATCCGGAGCATGGAGCTGGTCGGTGAGGCTTTCAATATCCTCTCTGGCTGATTCCAAGTTGGAGACGTCTGGATAAGGTTTCGGCCAACCAAAAAACTCCGCGTTCCATTCTCCAGCTGGTCCACTAAGGATTGCCTCGAGGGGCCCCATGCCCAGAGACTGAACAGCTACCGCATGCCGACCGAAGCGAAGCTCGCGCATGCATTGTGCCAACTGAAAGGTTCGAGATGGACCAATATCATCGGGAAGTTGTTGATCCCGCCAACCAACAAAGGTTGGAGCCCCGTGCGGTTCGGCATGGTTGACAATACGTTCGAGCAGCTCGCCCAGCCGTTCGTTGCCTTCAAAGTCAACTAGTGCCTGAGTCCCGTACTCCTGACAGATCTGCGCGTACACCTTGCCACCCTCAATTGGATCGAACGCGGCGCGACCTTCTTCAACCATTGATCGCATGCGGTCGGGGTTCCAGAAGAACGCTGCGGCAACGACGTTATCCACTGGGCAGTTACCTAAAACGCCCAGGCGTCCTACTGCGTAGGCCCCTTGACCGTCACCCATTCCAGCTTTGGCCGCTTTCTCTTGAGTAGAGGGAGCCATTAGCCACGCCATCGCCAACATTCCTAACGAACCTCGCATGCTGCGAGCAACAGTGATGTTATCCATGGCACCGACGCTACTCAGTCAACGCTGCCTGTGCACAATGCCGATATAGCTAACCCTGTATGCGAAGCAAATCGACAACAAAAACCAGTGGGGTATTAGGACCGATAGATGAACCCGCCCCTGTCTCGCCGTATGCCAAATCGCTAGGAACCTTCAAAAGCCTTCGACCCCCTTCACGCATGCCTATGATGCCTCGGTCCCAACCTTGGATCACCATGCCAACACCGATTTGAGTAGTAAACGGCCGGCCTCTGTTCCACGAAGTATCGAACACAGTTCCATCTACGAGGCTTCCGAGATAATGGACTGAAACGGTGTCGCCGGGTTCCACAGCATCACCGTCTCCAACCAACAAATCTTCTACTTCAAGGTCAGCACCTACCGCATCAACCGAAGGAATCGATGGCACGGGCACATTCACGATCCCAACAAGATCCACCGCGAACAAAAGGGTCGCATTAGGGGGCACAGCAGCCCCAGCACCAGCAGCTCCATAACCGAGGTCCGAGGGAATAACTAGAAGGCGACGGCCTCCCTCACGCATCCCTACAAGTCCCTGATCCCACCCCGGGATCACAGCACCCACGCCTATTGGAACAAAAAATGTCTGGTTGCGATTCCAACTGGCGTCAAACTCAGCGCCATTTTCAAGCAGGACTCCGACATACTTCACCTCGATAAGGTCCCCAGCGCCGACTACCTCGCCAGACCCTGGCACAACATCGTCGATAACGAGATCAGATGGCTCGGTAGCGCCCTCCGACACAGTTATTGAGGGCTTCCCGCTGCCAGTTGAGACCTCCGCGAAGTCGCCGACAGAAGAACCTGAGGACGATGTTTGCAACGGGGCAGTTGTCGCGGAATCAGAGGTCCCGGGGCTATCAGTAACAGGGTTCTCTTGGGAACTAGCACAGCCCAACAACAAAAAGGCAACCCCAAGGACGGACGACCCGAAAGTAAGACGCATACCCTGCAGGCTACGCATACAAGTGGGTCAATCATCCACGGATTACCCGCTGATGTGAGAGGGTGCTGAGCGGAACGCACCGCCCACCTTTAAGACAGCGCCCATGAAGTTCTGCGAAGCGGTGACATTGGACCGATAGCGAGGCAACATAACGAGGTGAGTTTCGATCCCGTACCAGTTTTTGATCCCGAAGCAGTTACCGCAGAATGGGTTGGGTACGCGCTCGGCCAAGAAGATCAATGCATTGACTGTGAACTTGAAGCGATTGGTACGGGGCAAGTAGGTGCAAACTATCGAGCGCACCTGACTTGGTCCGACGATGAGGGACCTGCAACGGTAGTCATTAAATTCGCATCCCGTGATTCCCAGAGCAGAAGTGCCGGAATTCAGATGGGAACCTACGAACGCGAGGCCGAGTTCTATCGCGTGTTCGCACCGAACATCGACGTAGCCGTTCCATATGCTTATTTCGTTAACTTTGTGCAAGGAACTGCTGATGTCGTCATTGTGATGGAGGATCTTGCGCCGAGAAGACAAGGCGATCAACTCGGAGGGTGCACCTCAGATGACGCGACGCTCGCTCTTTCGCAAGCAGCGAGGCTTCACAGCTCTTTTTGGGGCAAATCGGAACTTTCCGAACTTGAGTGGGTGAGTAGACGAACCCCAGAACAAGTTGAGCAGACCATAGCCCTAATGGATTTGCTACAGCCCGCCTTCGTTGACCGTTATCGATGTGAATTGACAGCGGAAGCGGTCGACCTCAGTAACCGCTTCGCTCTTAACGCGTCACCATGGTTTTCTGGCTTACCGAGTCCGGTCAGCTTGACGCATGGTGACTTCCGGCTCGACAATTTGATGTTTGCTGATCCCGGAACATCAATCCTTCCCAGACTTGTCGTAGTCGATTGGCAAACGATCACACATAGCCACGGAGCCCACGACGTCGCGTACTTCGTTGGCTCCGCGTTTGAGCCAGACCTAAGACGCCTTCATGAGGAAAAACTCGTATCTGGCTACTTTGATGAGCTAGGCAACATGGAAGGACAACCACCGCTGACCTTTGACGAGTTTTGGGATGCCTACAGACGGTTTTCTTGGTCGGGGTTCGTCATGGTGATGCTTGCTTCAATGATTGTTGGCCAAACCGACAGAGGCGATGAAATGTTCGTGACCATGGCTAATCGTTACGCATCCCAAGTCGCCGACCTAGGGGCCGTGGAGTTCCTCAACGAGTCCAAGTAAACCCGAGATCTGAGAAGCGCTAGCGTTCAATTTATGGGTGAAGCAACGGCAGCGGTCTTACATGGAGTCGAAGACCTACGAATTGCAACATTCGTCATACCTGAAGTCGGGCCAGATGATGCAGTTCTAAAGGTTGAGGCATGTGGACTTTGTGGAACCGATCACGAGCTTTATACAGGTCACATACCGGCTCCATACCCGGTTATCCCAGGCCACGAAACGGTTGGGACGATTGAATCGATAGGAGAAATCGCTGCTACCAGATGGCAAGTTGATGTTGGTGACCGAGTAGCGGTTGAGTGTTGGCAAGCCTGCGGGGAATGTGAGCAATGTCGAACCGGGATCTATCGGCGCTGCATTCGACACGGCCAGACCGATCTATACGGGATGATTCCAATTGAACGGGTCCCATCTCTATACGGTGGATACTCAACGCATCACTACCTGACGTCTGACTCCCTTGTGTTACCCGTGCCCGAAGAACTCAGCGCCGTCGAAGCGACCTTATTTAACCCGCTAGGAGCTGGGATTAAGTGGGGAGTCGAGATTCCAAACACCCAGCCTGGCGACTACGTAGCGGTTCTAGGCCCAGGAATCAGGGGATTGTGTGCTCTGATCGCGACTCGAGACGCAGGAGCTGAATTCGTAGCGGTTACGGGATATGGAGCAAACGATCACCCTCGACTTGAGATGGCCGAAGCTATGGGCGCTGATCTAGTCATAGACGTGGCCGAAGAAGACCCAGCGCGAAAATTCAGAGAAGCCACTGGCGGTCGCCTAGCCGACGTCGTTGTTGATGTCACTGCTAACGCGCCAACCGCGTTCGGTCAAGCAGTAAGGCTAAGCGCTGTCGACGCCACCATCGTTATGGCTGGAGTCCGAGGACAAAAAGGTGCCCCAGACCTTCATACAGACGCAATCATTTGGAAAGAAATTACCGTCAAAGGAGCCCTGGGCGTCGACGCCCCTGTCTACCGTAGGGCTCTAGATTTGCTTGCCCAAAGAAAATTCCCGTTTGACCTATTTACACGTCGAGAAGTCGGGTTGGCCGAAACAGCGGACCTTTTAGCCGCCATGGCAGGTAACGGTGATGCGCCTCCACCAGTGCATGGAGTGATTGTCCCAGCACTCTAAGACCAGATAGATGCAATGATTGTCACCTCGGTCTTGACTGAATCTTTGAGACCGAGCACCAACAAACACGAAAGAGTTGTCTATGAAATTCGGATTGATGTCGGCGAACCTGATGGGAAACGTAGAAGGCGCTGCCGCGGGGGAGTTGGCCCGAAGGGCAGAGGAAGTCGGGTTCCATTCAATTTGGGCGGTTGAACATGCTGTAGTTCCTCTTGAGTACGCGTCAACCTACCCATACGACGAGGGCGGTCGTCTCTTCAAAGGCGCTAGCCAACTCGATCATTCTGACCCTCTTATATGGCTAGCCTTTGCTGCTGCAGCAACGACCAAAATTCGTCTCGCCACAGGCATACTTATTCTTCCGCAACGTAACCCCCTTATAGCGGCTAAAGAAATAGCTAGTCTCGACCGACTTAGCGATGGGCGACTCGATCTGGGCATAGGGGTCGGATGGCTCCGCGAAGAGTTCGAAGCTTTAGGTGTTCCCTTCGAAGCGCGAGGGGCGCGAACCGACGAGTACCTACAGGCGTTGAAAGTTCTGTGGTCTGAAACCGAAGCAGAGTTCCACGGCAACTTCGTAGATTTCGCCCCCGTTTATTGCCAACCCAAGCCAACCCAGCAGCCGATACCTATCTTGGTAGGAGGCCATTCAGATCGAGCGGCTCGGCGAGCCGGCGAACTCGGTGACGTTTTTTTCCCTGCTGAACGTCCTGTGGAGACACTCATGTCTTTGCACTCGCTTGCTCGCCAACACGCAGAAAAATCTGGTCGCGACCCATCAGCAATTGAACTCTGGACGTCATCAGATGGTGATCGAACGCATCTAGACCAGCTTGTAGAGGCAGGGGTTACGCAGGTAATGGTTCCCGCTCGACCCCCGGAGCAACTCGAAGAGCTGTATTCGGAACTCATTGCTGACTACGACGAGGAGGCAGCAGCATGACTAGCCCTGACCGCATCACCGAACTACACGCCCGAGCAGATCGGGTACGAAATGAAATGGGTGGCGCAGACAAAGTTGCAAAGATGTCAGATGAGGGGGATCGCACCATCCGTCAACACATTGAGGACTTTCTGGACCCCGACTCATTTAGGGAAATTGGGACCTTCAGCCGCTCCATCAGGATAGAAGAACGAGAGAAAACTCCCGGAGACGGCAAAATCGGTGGTCACGGCATGGTCAACGGACGACCCGTAGCGGTATTTGGTGATGACATCACCGTGTATCGCGGATCTAGTTCGATAGTTGGCACACGGAAGGAGCATCGACTGTATGAGCGGGCTATGGCTATGGGTATCCCCATCATTCACTTCGGTGAGACAGGTGGGGCCCGAATACCGGACACGATGGGAGCCGAAGGTATTAGCGAACCGGGCGGACTTTTCGAACTTGCAAAGCGACAACACCGAGTACCGATGGCGACGATGGTTACCGGTCAATCTTTCGGGGGGTCCTCTTTCCTTTCCGCCCTCTCTGACTATGTAGTTATGGTTCGCGGGTCATGTCTTGCTGTGACATCACCGAAGGTATTTGAAATAGCTACCGGAGAAGTGATCTCATTCGAAGACGTGGGAGGAGTAGATGTCCATGCAAGAAAAACCGGCCAGATAGATCTTGGAGTTGAAACCGACGAAGAGGGATACGAGGCGATCAAGAGATGGTTGTCTTACCTGCCCAATAACGCTTGGGAATCAGCTCCTCGATCCGAGCCAGTTGGAACCATGGACCACGATCCCGAACTAGGGAATATGGTCCCTAGCAAGAGGACGCGGGGTTACGACATGCGCCGAGTTGTGCAACAGATAGTCGACCCAGACTCGATGCTCGAATTGCAGCCTCTGTACGCTCGAAATGTCGTATGTGGTTTGGCGCGGCTAAACGGATTTTCGGTTGGCGTTATCGCCAATAATCCGATGTTTGGAGCAGGAACCCTTGACCCGCAGGCCTGCCACAAGATCATTCGTTTGGCCACCGTCTGCGATTCGTACAACATCCCAATCATCTTCTTAGCCGATGTTCCCGGATTTATGGTCGGAGAACGGGTTGAGCACGAACTGATGCTCCACTGGGGGATGAGAATGATGCACGCACTTCAAAACTGCTCAGCACCCACATTGACGGTCTGTATTCGCAAAGCTTTTGGCTTGGCTTGGCAAGCAATGAATGGGTCTCAGATGCCAGCACTGGGTGTTTACAGCTGGCCAGGCGCAGAGATTGGCTTCATGGATCCTGAAGTTGGAGTAAATGTCGCCTTCGGATCGAAACTTGCCCGAATCGAAGATGAGAACGCCCGAGAAGATGAGCGGCTCCAGTTAGTTCGCGAAGTTGGCGAATCAACAAACCCCTACGAAGCTGCGGGAACGATGAGAATCGACGAAATTATTGACCCTGGCGACACTCGCAGCGTGCTCGCTCATGACCTAGAAATGCTTGCCCATCGAGCGGTTCCGCCGCCTGAAGCGAGACCTCTCTCTTACTGGCCAACTTGCTGACACGAGACCGTTTACGAAAAGGAACCTATGAGAGCAGCATTTACTCGACAAGGGAAGATCGTTGTTGACACGGCAGAAGATCTAATTCCGTCCTCGGGCGAAGTTTTGGTCAAGACGCTTGCTTGTGGAATCTGTGGCAGTGACCTGCACGCGCTTCGACATGGCCATGAGATGGTTAAGAGCCAGAAAGAAACCGGCGGACCCTTGGTGTATGACGCGGGTAAAGACTTGATCATGGGCCACGAATTTTGTGCAGAAATCTTGGAAGTCGGAACCGGTGTACCGAAACATTTAGCGAGCGGAGATATCGTCTGTTCGATGCCTGTGCTTGTTCGAGCCGACGGCATTCACACCATCGGATACTCAAATGAGTTTCCCGGCGGCTATGCAGAACACATGTTGCTGTCGTCGCAGCTTTTGTTGCCTGTTGGAAATGGGCTATCCGCTGCCGAAGCTGCATTGACTGAGCCGATGGCTGTGGGTCGTCACGCAGTAGAAAAGTCCAGTGTTACCGGCGACGATGTTTGTCTCGTTGTCGGTTGTGGGCCGGTGGGACTTGCAGTCATAGCTGCGTTGAAACAAAAAGGCTTTGGCCCTGTATTAGCTGCAGATTTTTCCCCCAGGCGCCGGGAATTAGCTGAGCTTATGGGTGCTGACGAAATCATTGACCCGGCGACTGAGTCACCGTACGAGAGTTGGCAAGACGCAGCATGGCCCGAAGGCGTAGACCGCAATGATCCCACGCTGCGACTGCGCCAAGTGGGACCGAAACCGGGCGTCGTTTTCGAATGTGTTGGAGTCCCTGGCGTTATCGATCAGATCATGCATGGTGCGATGAGAGACACCCGGGTCGTAGTTGTTGGCGTGTGCATGGAGCAAGACAGCTTCCGACCCCTGACTGGAATCGGAAAAGAAATAAACATCCAGTTTGTGTTGGGGTACACCCAAGATGAATTTGCGGATACTTTGCGAGGTATCAGCGAGGGTGAACTTGTCGTGGATCAACTGATCACCGGTCGAGTGGGTTTAGATGGAGTAGCCCAAGCGTTTGATGACCTGAATGACCCTGAAGCACACGCGAAAATTGTCGTTGAACCCTGGAAATAGCAGCTCTTACCTCTTCAGATCGAAAACCCATGCTGAAGTGGGTAAGTTGCTGGACTCGAAATCTTGAGCAGTCTCGTGCAGTTCCTGAAACGAGCCGATGTTTGGGATCGCAAGACTTGAGAGTAAATGGTTCAAGACGTCTAGTTCTGATTCCCCAAGTATCAAACGATCTTGGAGAGTTACTGCCCCGTCGCGTTTTGCTAGCCGGTTACCTGCTTCGTTTAAAACAAGAGGCACGTGGGCGTAGATAGGAGATTGCACGCCAAGCAACTCCGACAAATAGACTTGACGTGGAGTAGTCGGAAGCAGATCATCCCCCCGTACTACTTCTGTTACGCCCATTTCCGCGTCATCGATAACAACGACCAAATTGTAGGAAGGTGTCGAATCTCCCCGACACAAGACAAAATCGTCGACAGCGCCACTGAAAGCGCCCAGTTGACCGTCTTGAATATGCACGGTTTGACCTTCTGTGATCAGTCGTAGTGCAGGATCTCGACCAGATCGCTCTTGATCAGAAATTTGTTTGGCTGTCAGCTTCCGACACTTCCCTGAATAAGCACCTTCGGGCAACTGTCCGTGTGGGGCTGCGGTGGCTTCCAGAATTTCGCGTCGAGTGCACCAACACCGGTAGGTGAGACCTCGTCGTTTGAGTTCTTCAATGGCGTCTTTGTAGAGCGCCAATCGTTCGCTTTGACGAACCACTGGATCATCCCAGTCCAAACCGATACTTCGGAAATCGCGAAGTTGGAGATCATAAAATTCTGGTCGGACAGCGCCGTCAAGATCCTCGAATCGCCACAGAAACCTGGCGCCACGAGAACGTGCAAATAGCCATGCCAAAAGACCTGTCCGAAGGTTGCCTAGATGGAATTCGCCCGTCGGGCTAGGTGCCCATCGGCCGGTCATGAACCCTCAGCCAGCGCCTTTATCCCGTTAACGCATCGCCTCATATTTGCCAGATGCTCTTCTTGCCGCCTCGCAATAATTAGCGTCTCCTTGTCAGGCATCGCTTCAATAGCAGGGGTCAGACCCGAAGGACCAGGTCCCAGTCGGACTGTGTGACGAAGGCGACAACGGTGCCCGTGCAGTTCGTCAATTTCCCACCGCCAGCGAGCTGCTGCACTGGCCTCGTCTGTTCCAACCGCCCAGCCGAAGCGCTCGTTTTCGATTAGCTCCGTAATCGTGGAAGTCGTTTGCCATTCCCCAATCTTGGGATGCTGGTTAGTGCCGATGAACTGAGCGCCTAACTCCGGCGCGTCAAAGGACTCCGCCCAGTCTGCACCTTGGAATTCTTCAGAGAATTGAGCGGCGATGCTGATATCGGTTACAAACGACCAAACCTTTTCTGGCGGGGCGTTCACATCGACTTCGACGGTGACTCCAGGACCTTCAGCGATGGATCGAGTTTGATTGTCATCGGGAAATTCCCAGGTGTGGCCCCAACTATCAAAATATGTCACTTCTTCAGCTAAACGCCTCGGGACTGACGCGAAGTCACCTCCGACACTGAAAGCCAGTGGCAGCAGAGCAATAGGGGTTACACCTTCGGGAATACCCAATACATCGCGGATTTCCTTGTCGTTGTTCAATATCGCAGTTGTCCAGGCCGTGGCTAAACCTCGAGCTCGAGCTGCTAAACAGAAACTCCACGCCGACTGCACTACGGAATCGAACAGTCCAGGTTTCTTGCTGTCGTCGTGGACACCCCAGATGCAAGGAATGATCAATGCTGGGACCTTGTCTAAATTCTCGGCGAGATGGGCGGCAGACCGCATCACGCTCGTGTTCCTGTGATCCGTTCCAGCAAGTTTGTCTCTAGCGGAGACCATCCATTTACCGGCGCTTTCCCAATAGAGATCAGCTAAACGTTTTTTTTGCTCCGGGTCGCGAATGATTAGCCACCTACGGCTTGACTGGTTTCCGCCGCCTGGGCCCTGCTCGGCAACATCGATGCAATCAAAAATCAGTTCATTAGGAACAGGGCGATCTAGATCGAGGCGAAGCCTTACCGACCTCGTGGTGGACAGAACACCATCGATTGACTCTAAGTCGACGTCACTTACGTCATATCTCGGCGGGACCTGTTTGCGGGATTTGGGCGAAGTCATGGTCATAGTCAAGCGCACTGCGAGCGGTGTTGCTCAATCGAAGTCCTAGATGATGCAAAGTAGACGTCGTTGAGGTCCTAACGTGTCAGTTGTGAACAAGCGTCAACCCTTTTTGAATGCTCGTCTGCAGGGCTTCGGTGCCACAATTTTTGCTGAGATGTCCGCGCTGGCTGCCCAAACAAATGCAGTCAACTTGGGTCAAGGCTTTCCAGATAAAGACGGTCCTAATGAGGTAATCGACGCGGCAACGACAGCTATCCAAAGTGGTTTAGGTAACCAGTACCCGCCAGGTATTGGAGTAGCAGAACTCCGTAACGCGATCAGTGCCCACCAGCAACGATTTTACGGGCTTGCGTACGATCCAGATTCGGAAGTCTTAGTCACCGCTGGAGCATCCGAAGCGCTTGCCGCAGCAGTGTTGGCCCTCTGCGAAACTGGTGACGAAGTCGTAACTTTCGAGCCTTGGTACGACATTTATGGCGCGAACATAGCCATGGCGGGAGCGGTGAAAAAAGTTGTCACATTGCGGCCGCCTGGTTACGACTTCGAAGAAAAGGAATTCCTTGCCGCGTTGTCTCCTAAAACACGCATGATCCTGTTGAATTCGCCTCATAACCCAACGGGCAAAGTTTTTTCTACAGAAGAACTCGAGTTCATAGCAAAAGTAGCTATCGAACGTGACTTACTTGTCGTCACCGATGAGGTGTACGAACACCTCGTATTCGAAGGCGAGCACATACCGATCGCCTCCTTGCCAGGAATGCGTGAGCGCACAGTCACCATTTCTTCAGGAGGTAAAACCTTTGCGTTTACTGGATGGAAGATCGGATGGGTCTGCGCAACTCCTGAATTAACGAGCGCGGTTCGTATAGCGAAGCAATTCTTAACGTATGTGAGTGGAGGACCATTCCAATATGCGATCGCAGTGGGACTAGGCCTGGGTGACGACTACTACTCTGACCTATTGACTGATATGCGACAAAAGAGAGACTTTCTATCAGAGGGTTTGGAGTCTGCTGGTTTCGAAATTTTTCGACCTCAGGGAACCTATTTTGTGACGGCTGACGCACGTTCGGTTGGGTACGAAGACGGCCTTGAATTGTGTTGGCAACTTCCAGAGAAAGTAGGAGTCGTTGCGGTTCCCAACGTCGTATTTTACGACAACGCAGCAGAAGGCCAACATCTCATTCGGTTCACATTCTGCAAGAGTCTTGATGTGT
>TARA_B100000686_G_scaffold351835_1_pt1 | contig 49024 bp, 53 predicted proteins | sample TARA_B100000686 | Tara Oceans TARA_B100000686 (sample SAMEA2622733) | marine metagenome | biome: marine biome (ENVO:00000447); feature: marine epipelagic mixed layer (ENVO:xxxxxxxxx); material: "saline water (ENVO:00002010), including plankton (ENVO:xxxxxxxx)" | depth 150 m
GATTTAGCAAAAAATTTATTTACAAAAAAAAATAAAATTTTTGGAAGCTGTTGGGGCCTGCATGTTTTAGTAACTGCTGCAGGTGGTATAGTAAGAAAAAACCCAAATGGTCTTGAGGCTGTTGTCGCAAAAAAAATAAAATTAAATGCAAATGGTATTTCCCATAGATTGTATAAGGGTAAAAAAGATTTATTTGATTCTTTTTGTTGGCATTACGATGAGGCTGAATCCCTTCCTGAAAATTCTACTGTTTTATCATCAAATAAAAAGAGTAAAATACAATCAGTTGTTTTTGAAAGAAATCAATCTCAAGTATGGGCAGTTCAATATCATCCTGAATTTGATCCAAGCTGGATAGCGGGCTTGATGGATCAAAGAAAAAAAATTCTATTAGGTGAAAAAATGTATAATTCAGAGAAAGAATTTATAGATCAAAAAAATTATTTTGATAATTATAAATTTTTACAAAATGAACAACTTGAAGAAAAATATTCAGATTTAATTAATGAAAAAATGCATACCCTAGAGTTATCTAATTGGATAGAGTTTCTTAAACAGTGACAAAATACTTAATTCTTATCTAATAAATTAACTATAATAACCCCTGAAACAATCATAGCCAGACCAACAAAAGAATATATGTTCGGTATTTGATTAAATTTAATAATTCCAATTAAGACTGTGGCTACTATGCACAATCCTGCAAAAATAGCATAAGTGATTCCTACGGGAATAGATTTCATAACTTGGGACAAGCAATACATACACAATATGATTGTAATTATGCTGAAAATAGAAGGGGTAAGTTTTGAAAAACCCTCCGCACTTTTTGCAAATAAATTAGATGCAGTACCAAAAATCACAGCAAAAAATAAATACATATAGGCAATCATTATAGAAATTATAAACTATTATATGGATTTAAAAAATGAAAATTTGGAGCGGGCGAAGGGATTCGAACCCTCGACTTCAACCTTGGCAAGGTTGCGCTCTACCCCTGAGCTACGCCCGCTTTATACATCAATTAACATAAATGAATTTTAATGTCATCATTTCAATTCTTATTATATAAAATACTTGGGATATGTAATGATACAAACAAGAGAATATTTATTAGAATACTTTGAAAAAAAAAATATAGAATATAAAGAATATTCTCACGAAAAGCTTTTTACCGTCAAAGATTCTAAAAAATTAAGAGGAGCCATTGCTGGAGCGCACACAAAGAATCTTTTTTTAAAAGACAAAAAAAATAATTTATTCTTAATTAGTTGTCTAGAAAGTAGAATGATTGACTTAAAAAAAGTCAGAAGTGCGCTTTTAGCAAAAAACCTTTCTTTTTGTTCAGAGAATATTTTATTAAAAGTTCTTGGTGTTGGGGCAGGTTCGGTTACTCCGTTTGGGTTAATTAATGATATTGAAAAAAAAACCAAATTTTATTTTGATAAAAGTATATTAGATTTTGAAACAGTTAATTTTCATCCGCTAATAAACAATTATACGGTAAATATGAGCGTAAAAAATTTTATGAATTTTATTAAATCTCTAAATGTAGAGTTGCATTTAATTAATCTTGAAGTATATAGAGTCGAATAAAGCATATGGAAATTATTAAGGATAATAAAAGCGCCAAGCCTCTAGATATTGGCCAAGATCAATTCATAACTGAGGTTATAGAGGCATCCAAAGAAAAAGTAATTGTTGTTGATTTTTGGGCACCGTGGTGCGGCCCCTGTAAAGACCTTGGTCCAAGAATAGAAAAAGTTGTTGAAATGGCCAGCAACAAAGTTAAATTGGTAAAAATTAATATCGACGAAAATAAAGAGCTCGCGGGGCAGCTGCAAATTCAATCAATCCCAACTGTATTTGCATTTAAAGATGGAAAAATAGCTAACGCTTTCCAAGGTGCTCTTGGTGAAAAAGAGATTGTTGAATTTATTGAAAAAATTATTGGAGAAAAATTAGAAGGAAATATTTCTGAAATCATAAAGGAATCCCGTAAATTCTTAAATGATGAAAAATATGAAGAATCTCTTAATTTAATCAAAGAATTTCTCGCAAGCGATAAACAAAATAATGAAATAATAGAAATATATATAAAAAACAAAATAGCTTTAAAAGAATTTGAAGAAGTTGAAGAAATTATAAATTCTCTTGATGATAGCTTTAAGAATGATAAAAATATCAAATCTGCAATAAATAGTTATGAAATTACCAAAAATGCTGACCAAAATTTTACAGAGGAAGAAATCTTTGCTGCACTAAAAAAAGATCCGCTTAGTTTGGAAACGAACAAACAGTTATCAGATTTATATTTTGGCAGAAAGAATTACGATAAAGCCTTTGAAATGATTATAGATTTATATATCAAAACGAGTAGCAAAAACAAAGAAAAGGTAAAAAAGATATTATTTGATTATTTTGAAATATTGGGAAATGAACATGAATCTACAAAAATTGCTAGAAGAAAACTTTCGTCTACTATTTTTTCCTAAATCTTAAAACTATAAATGTAGCCCTGAAGCAAATTTAACTAATTTTTTAGTTATTTTTTTATTCTTATCAATATAATCAAAACCTATTGATCTAAATTTATTTAAAAGAACATTCTTGTTAGAAAAAATCTTATTTAAGCCGTGCGTAATAAAAAACATACCACTAACATCACCAAATCTCATATTGTTGTATTGTTTTAACACTTCTGATGATCCTATATTAATTCCCAATCTTTTATGTTCTTCTAGGGCTTTAGCAAGGTATTTGACATCACGCATACCAAGATTCCACCCCTGACCTGCAATTGGGTGAATAGAATGTGCAGAATCTCCCACAAAGGCAGTCCTATAGCAGTAAAATTTTCTGCATATGTGCGCGCTTAATGGAAATAATTTAATTGATTCCAATTTTTTAATAGGCCCAAGATATTTTAAAACTTTTTCTTCAATAATATCTTTTAAATAACTTTTGTTTAAAAGTATCAATTTTTCTGCAATATCCCTATTCTCAGACCATATGAGGGAGCTTTTGAAGATATTTTTATTTTGTGATAACATAGGCAATGTAGCAAGCGGTCCGTTTGGCAGGAAAATTTCATAAGCCGTAGAGTTATGATTGTTTTGATGGACAAAGTTTAAAACAATTGCCGATTGATTATATGTTGTCGAATAAGATTCCATTTGAGATATTGTTCTTATGGAGCTATTTTTTCCATCTGCAGCTATTAAAAGTTTTGAGGATATTTTTTTATCATGATCGCACACAACGATATTATTTTGTTCATTGATGATGTTGTTAATCTTAAACTTATTAATAATTTTTATTTTTTTTGAAGATTTTATAATTTCTACTAAATCTTTTTTTATTTTTGAATGCTCAATAATGTAACCCATAGGAGTTTTATTGTTTTCACTTCTAAAATAGATTTTAGAATTTTCGCTTCTATTTAGAACTTTGATATTGTTGATAGGCTGAACATTCCTTTTTATTTTTCCCCAAATATTATATTCTTCTAATAAAAGTTTCGTGCCCCTAGAAATAGCAATAGTTCTTAAATCCTTGTTTAAATCATTGTTTGAGGTGAATCTATTTTGATCAATTATAGCTATGTTATCAAAATTTTTTGCTAAAATAGGAGCTAAACATAGACCGATAAGCCCTCCACCCGCAATAATTATCTCTGAATGATTTAATGCCATATTTGCTGTATATTATTTGAAACGTTACAAATCTTAACTATTGGTTTATATCAATTTTATATCTATATTATGATAGAAAAACAAATCAAAAACGGTGCTCAATCAATGCTAAAATGGTTAATTGTCAGGTTTGTTGGAATCACCAGTTGTTTTGCAGGACTGACATTATTTGCAGTTTTCTTTACCTACACACCAACAGATTCATATTATGGTTTTAGTACATCTCAAATCTCTCAGAATATTGGGGGGTACGTTGGTGGTTACATTGCGGGCACATTTCTAAATTATATAGACATTCCCTCCTATTTAATTTCTTTATCGTTTATAGTCTGGGGAATAAAAATATCGATAGGCAGGAAAATAGGTTATAAAATTATAAGACTGTTATCTTTGCTGACAGTTGTAATATTTCTTAGCACCATTTTCAAAGAATTTAGTTTGTATGAAAATATATTGGGCTCGCTATTAAGTGAATTATTTTTAAAAAATATTTATATTAATTATCATTATATAATTATTAATATAATAAAAATATCTATTGCAATAGCGTTAATACCGGTTGTTTTGTTTTCACTGGGGTTAAAAAATAATTATGCAATTTTTATTTTTAAATCAATTTTTTTTATAATAAAGAATTTTTTTATTAAAGCAGTTAATTTAAAAAACACAAAGCTTGCTTCAGGCAAAGATGAAGAAATGGAAAAAACAAAAAAGGAGCCAACCATAAATACAGATTCGCATCAAGTTCAAAAAATTAGAACTGAACCAGGGATAACAAGAAGAAGAAAATCTTTAATTGAAGACCCAAATCAAGGTAATTTAAATTTTTCAGAAAAGTATAACTATGAGTTGCCAAGTATGGGGTTATTAAAACTTCCTAATAAAAAAGATTACGATGCTAAAGAAAGTCACAAAGACCTGCAAACAAAAGCGAGGAGACTAGAAGAGGTGCTGGCAGAATTTGGCGTAAATGGAGAAATAACAGACGTAAGGCCGGGGCCAATAGTAACTATGTATGAACTCCAACCGTCAGCGGGCACTAAGTCAAGCAGAATAATAAATTTGGCTGATGATATTGCCAGGTCTATGTCGGCTCTTTCGGTTAGAATATCATCACAGCCTGGTAGAAATATTATTGGGATTGAGCTACCAAACAAAAAAAGGTCGCCTGTATTTTTAAGTGAAATTCTTGCTCATGAGAATTATGCTGATAATGAAAATAGTTTAATTTTATCTCTTGGTAAGGACATAGCCGGAATTCCTTTTATTGCTGATTTAGAAAAGATGCCACATTTACTCATCGCGGGCACAACAGGATCAGGCAAGTCAGTTGGTATTAATTCAATGATTATTAGTTTGCTCTATAGGCTTAAGCCAAGTGAATGTAGATTTATCTTGATAGATCCTAAGATGCTTGAACTTAGCGTATATGAAGACATTCCTCACCTGCTAACACCAGTTGTTACAGATCCATACAAAGCTATCGTATCCTTAAAGTGGGCAGTTAAGGAAATGGAAAATCGCTATAGATTAATGAATCATGCTGGCGTTAGAAATATTTTATCTTACAATGAAAAAATTGAGAGTCTTTTAGAAAAGGGTGTTAAAATGTTCCGTGAAGTAACTACAGGGGTTGATCCGGATACGCGTCTTCCAATAATAGAAAAACAGGAATTACCAAACGAAACGCTTCCTCACATAGTCATTATAATTGATGAAATGGCTGACCTAATGATGGTTGCTGGAAAAGATGTTGAGCAGGCAATTCAAAGGCTTGCCCAAATGGCCAGAGCCGCAGGAATACATCTGATAATGGCTACGCAAAGACCGAGTGTTGATGTTATAACTGGAACAATTAAGGCAAATTTTCCTAGTAGAATTAGTTATCATGTTGCAAGTAAGTTTGATAGCAGGACAATTCTAAATGAAATGGGGGCTGAGCAACTTTTAGGGAGCGGAGATATGTTGTTTATGGAAAATGGAGGCAAAATCACAAGATTGCATGGTGGTTTTGTTTCAGAAAAGGAAATAGAAAATGTCGTACGCTTTATAAAGAAACAATCTAGACCTGATTATTCTAAAAATATAACTGCTGAGGAAAGCTTAAGTTCAGGAAATTTTGATTTTGCAATGGAAACGGAAATGGTTGATGAGCTTTACAATAAGGCAGTTCAAATTGTATTGCATGAAAAAAAAGCATCAACAAGTTTTATACAAAGGCATCTGAAAATTGGATACAATAGAGCAGCAAGTATTATTGAACAAATGGAAAAAGAGGGCTTAATAAGCGAGGCTAATCATGTTGGGAAAAGAGAGGTTTTAAAAAACAGTGCTTAAAAAAAGATTTGTTCCACTTCTTGCATATACATTTATATTGTTTAATCTTGGAAATAATATCTATGCAGATGAAAACAATGCCTATGAGTTATCAAAATACCTTAAAAGTTTAAATAAATTCAAATGTGATTTTATCCAAGCAAACCCTGATGGCAGCCTTTCAGAAGGGGAAATGACTTATTATGAAAAAAAAATAAAAATAATTTATCAAAAACCTACAAAAATTACATTTATTTCTAAGAATAATAAGGCTATGTATTTTAATGAAGATTTAATGGAAGTTGAATATTTTAGCCCTGACAAGACAGCATTAAAATTTTTTGAAATGATTTTTAATTTATCTAACCTGTCAGATGAATCATACACGCTTGTGGGGAGAAATGATTTAATTGAAATTACACTTCACAATATGGAAATTGAAGAAATAAGCGAATTTAAAGTTATTTTTCAAAATAAACCAATTGCGCTTAAAAAAGTTTTTTGGAAAACGGAAGGGGGTGGTTCCGTTTTTTCTATTTTTAATATTAATAAAGGTATTGTCATAGATAAAAAAACCTTTAGCATGGTCAATCCTTTAGCAAGGACATTAAATTAAGATATAGTATAGATGCCCGCTTTCTTAACGTTAATTTTTAAGCTTGAATCAATCTCTTTTAGTTTTTTTCTTATTCTGTATATGTGGGAGTCTAAAGAATGACTGTCTATATCATTTTTATGGCCTAAAACCTCTTTATTTAGTCTTTTTTTAGTCATTGAATCTGGGTGTTCTATCAGCATAATTAAAATATTTGATTCAATTTCGGTTAGGGCCACATGGGATTTGTTGCGAACATTTGTTAAAGCATTATAGGAACGGTTTAACACAAGATCCCCGTAGGAAACGGGTGATGATAAGTTTATTTCATTAATTTTTTTTTCTAAATCATAAATTGAAACCGGGAGGAATAATATATTATCTTTAAATGAAGAAAATGTAGGACCAATTTTTCTGTTTAGGCACAAAATTATTTTTTTTGAATTCTTATTATTAATTGCTAATTTAATATTAGCACAATCTGCAACTTTAAAGACTGGGGGGATAAATATTATATTTAAATTTTTATAATTTATAATAATTTTTTTCTTTTTTTGCAAATGGATATAATTAATATGAAAAGCATAATTTTTATTAATTATATTCTTTAGCGTATTAAAAATAAATTCATCATTAGAAAATATATTAATTATATTATTAATCATTACTTTTTCGATCTCTCTCCAAAAAGAGCGGTGCCGAGTCTTATGTGTGTGGCACCGCAGTTAATAGCTTCTACATAATCAGTACTCATTCCCATACTAAGTTTTTTTAATTTACAAATTTCTGATAGCTTTTTCATTTCTAAAAAAAAATTCTTAGAATTCTGGTGTATGGGGGGTATGCACATCAGGCCAACAATATTAAGGTTAAGATCGTTTGCACACCAATTGACAAATTCCTTTGTTTGAGATGGGACGACGCCAGTTTTTTGTTTTTCCATTCCAATGTTAACCTGAACAAAAAAGCTTTTAGTCCTTGAACTTGGTATAATTAATTTTTTTAAATGAATTGCAAGTTTCTCTCTGTCTAGAGAGTGAATGGCATCAAAAAGACCAAGCGCCTTTTCTGCCTTGTTTGTTTGAAGCGGACCAATTAGATGAAGTTTAATATCGGTATTTGTTTTTAATAAATTTTTAAACTTATTTTCACACTCTTGAACCCTGTTTTCACCAAAATTTAATATACCAAGACTGATAGCTTCTGAAACGACTTCTTCGGTAAAAAATTTTGTTACAGCGATTAATTCTATTGGCCTATTATTTGCAGACCCTTTTATTTTCTCACAAATTTTTTCAAACTTTTTTGCAATTTTTGACATAATTTAGTACTTTTTGGCAGTTTTACAGTAATTTTAATAATAATTAACGTTGTAATTATACAACATATTTAATAAATATAACTAAAAACTCATAAATTTTGTTCAAATAATCAACCAAACCTAATAATTTGGCTACGTTTTGGAATAACCCAAAACAGAATATTTAAATATTCGTAACATAAATAAGGAGAAAGTAGATGAAAAAAGAACTACTTTTAGCGACTACAATAGCTGGGATTACTCTTGGTGCTACAGCTGCTAGCGCTGTTACAGGAACAATGTCAGGTTCAAATAAAGTTGGACTTAAAGACGTTGACTTAGACAGTGATAATACATCTGATGGCACAATGTCGGAAGACATGCAAAGTAACTTTTCAGTAAGCTTAGAAGAAACTATGGATAGCGGTACTAAGATATCAACTAGTTTCACACTAAGTACTGAAGGTACTGCTTCTGCTAATGAGAGTGGTCTTACTTTAACTTTCACAGATGGAAGTTCACTTCAACTTATCAGCGCTGGAGAAGCGTCTGACAATTTCGAAGCTGCTGTGCCAAACGCAAGTGGTGAAATCGGAATTGGAGCAGACTCTTCAAATGCTGCTAAATCAGGTATTGATGGCGTAAGCGGATCCAATGCAATTGGTTTCGACTGGTCATCAGAAGCTGACTTTATGGATGTTGAAGGTCTTAGCGTAGGTTTCTCATACAGTAATGGTGATGAATCTGAAGGTGCTTCTGCTGCAGTTGATTCTGGTATGTCAGCAGGTATCTCTTACGTATCTGACCAAGGTGACACTACAGTAACTATTGGTGCTGGTTTCTTAGAAGCGAGTGATGCTGATGCTGAAACAAGTACTGACACAAGTGTATACCACATGGGTGTTGTTGCTGTTAATGGCGACCTTACTGTTGGTGCAGGTGTTGGTGGCGGTGAATTTGCTTACGACGCAGGTACTGGCGATGATGCTACTCAAGAAGTTGAAGACTGGGAAGCTACTGAAATTGGATTCTCTTACGTTTCTGGAGATCTAACTTTCACAGCTCACCACAAAGATTCGACTGCTAATGACGTAGCTCAAGGCACAACTGTTTCTTCTACAGACAAAGAAGACAGTAGAGAACAACTAGCTGCTAGTGTTGACTATGCCGTTGTTGATGGTGTAACAACTACTATCGCGTTCTCTAGTGATGAGTCATCTGACGAAGGTGCAAATACTAACTCTGAGTCAGGTAATACTTGGTATATAGGTACAAAGCTAAGCTTCTAATTAAAATAAATAGAGACTTATTTAAAAAGGCGGTCAATTGGCCGCCTTTTTTCTTGTTTATTTTTCCCTCAGTTTAAAGTATGTAAAACAGATCAATGAGATATATACTTATAATTGCCTGTCTGGTCTCTGTTGTTTCTCTTGCATCCTGCGTTGGTGAATATAAAGAGCCGGCAGAGGTAAACAAGCGAGCGATGACAAATCAAGAAATCATTAAAAGATCTGGAACAAAGTTCCGGACCGGCAACGCAGCTGCGAATAAAATTGCAATGGATGATGCAATGAACAGGCTTAAGTCTGGTGGTGGGCTTTTTGGAAAAAAAGGACTTGTTCTAGGGGGCGATGATAATGATAAAAATAAAGTGACTGGTATGGCAATGCCCATTAATCCCTATCTTTGGAGAGCTGGTTTAGAAACTATAAGTTTTATGCCCATAGCTTCAGCAGATCCGTTCGGCGGAATAGTAATTACTGATTGGTACAACGATGTCAATAACACTGATGAGCGCTGCAAGATTAATATTTTTATTAAAGGGGTAGAGCTAACAACCTCGAATCTTAAAGCTTCAATTTTTTGTCAAGAACTTGTGTCGGGAAGTTGGATTGATAAACAAGTAGATGTAGAAAAAAGTGCCTCACTTGAAAACGCAATATTAGAAAAAGCAAAGAAAATTCGTCTAGCTGGACAATAATAGCTCAAACAATGATGGAAAAATACAATCATCAAAAGGTTGAGCAACACTGGCAAGTGGAATGGGAAAAGAGAAAAGTTTTTTCTACAGACACTGACCTTAAAAGAAATAAATATTTTATAATGGAAATGTTTCCCTATCCTTCCGGAAGAATACATATGGGACATGTTAGAAATTATGCTTTGGGCGACCTTGTAGCTAGGTATAAAAAAATGATGGGGTTAAATGTTTTGCATCCGATGGGATGGGATGCGTTTGGGCTTCCTGCAGAAAATGCTGCCAGAAAAGAAAAAAGCGCCCCTGCAAAATGGACCTATTCAAATATTTCAGTAATGAGAAATCAGTTAAAAAGTATGGGTCTTTCTATTGATTGGGATAGAGAGATTGCTACCTGCCACCCCGAGTATTACAAACATGAACAAAGATTTTTTATTGAACTTTATAAAGAGGGTTTGGCATATAAAAAAGAATCAATGGTAAACTGGGATCCTATTGACCAAACAGTCTTAGCAAACGAACAAGTAATTGATGGAAAAGGTTGGCGTTCGGGAGCAAAAGTAGAGCAAAAGAACCTATCGCAATGGTTCCTAAAAACAAGCGCGTATTCTGAAGAGCTTTTAAGCGATTTGGAAACTCTGGATAAATGGCCAGAAAAAGTTAAACTTATGCAAACAAATTGGATAGGCAAGTCTGAGGGAGTTGAAATATATTTTAAAATCAAAAAATCAGATATGCTTTCCAGTGAAAAAATAAAAGTTTTTACAACACGTCAAGACACAATTTATGGAGCAACTTTTTGTGCTATTTCTTGTGATCATCCAATTGCAAAAGAGATTTCAAAGAGCAGTTCAAGGGTGAAAAATTTTATAGAAAAAATAAATAAAATAAAATTCACTAACGATGACGAAGAAAAGCTTGGGGTTGATACGGGAGTGGAAGTTTTTCATCCTTTTAAAGAAAACAAAACAATTCCGGTTTTTATAGCAAATTTCGTCCTAATGGAATATGGCTCAGGTGCAATTTTTGGATGTCCTGCACATGATCAAAGGGATTTAGATTTTGCAATAAAGTATAAACTTGATGTCATTCCTGTTGTAAGGCCAAACAGCTTAAAAGAGGAAGAATTTAAGATAAAAAATGAAGCGTACACTGAAGATGGATTGTTGATTAATTCAGATTTTTTAAACGGCATGACGGTCGTCGACGCAAAAAAAGCTGTTTCAGAAAAACTATGTGGTTCCGGGAGCGCAAACCTAAAAATTAATTATAAGTTAAGAGATTGGGGCATTTCAAGACAAAGATACTGGGGCTGTCCAATCCCTGTAGTATATAGAGAAGATGGTGAAATAGTTCCTGAAAATATAGAAAATCTCCCGATAATTCTTCCAGAAAATATTGATTTTACTGGCAAGGGAAACCCCCTAGATAAAAACGAAGAGTGGAAAAAGACGAAATGCCCAATAACAGGTATGAGTGCAAAAAGAGAAACGGATACTTTTGATACTTTTTTTGAATCTTCTTGGTACTTTCTTAGATATTGCTCTCCTCGTTTTAAAGACCCCTTTGATTATGACAGTATAAAATACTGGATGCCTGTTGACCAATATATAGGCGGGATTGAGCACGCAATACTCCACCTTCTCTATTCTAGATTTTTTACAAAAGCACTAAGAGATCTTAAGTACTTTCAATTCAGCGAACCGTTTAGCGGTCTGTTTACTCAAGGTATGGTCACCCACCAAACTTATCGTAGTAAGGAGGGGGTATGGTTAAAGCCTGATGATGTTTACTTTGATACTGCAGAAAAAATTTATAAAAAATTTGATGATCGCAAAGATGTGGAACTTGGCAGGGTGGAGAAAATGAGCAAGTCTAAGTTCAATGTTGTAGATCCAGATTCAATCATCAAAAAATATGGGGCTGATACAGCTCGTTGGTATATGATGTCGGACAGTCCTCCTGATAGGGATCTTGAGTGGACTGAGAGCGGTATTGAGGGTTCCTTTAAATTCATAAACAAGATTTGGAGACTTGTAGTTGATATAAACAAAGGCAGAAAGATAGCAAAAAAATCAAGGAGCAACGAAGACTATCATCTATTAAGGTCTTTAAATAATTACATAGAAAAGATTACAAACAATATCGAAGGTTTTCATTTTAATAAAGTGATTGCCAACATATATGAGCTAACTAGCATAGCACAAAAAGAATATGAGTCTAAAAATTTAAGCGAGGAGTCGTTATCTGTTTTTGTAAACGCATATGTTAAGCTTATCCACCCTATAATTCCCCACATAAGCGAGGAGATTTGGAAGTTATTTGGAAATAAAGGAATGGTAATTGAGCAGCGTTGGCCGGAAAAGATCAGCCTGGATTCTGTTAATGAAAAAGTCTTAGTTAAGCTGGCAATACAAATTAATGGCAAAACTAGATCCGTCATAGAGGTAGATAGCAATATAAGTAAAGAAAAGGCGGAAAACATTGCAATGAAAAACAGCAAGGTTCAGAAATATGCTGGCTCAAAAAAAATAAAGAAGGTAATTTATGTTCCTAATAAAATTTTAAATTTTGTATTATAAAATGAAACTAATTACCAAATTAAATCTAGCAATTATTGGGGTTGTTTTTTTTCAATCTTGCGCAAACATACAACCGCTATATAAAGAAAGTGCAGATGTAAAAGAGAAAATTAATAATATTTATATAATGCCAATAGATGGAAGATATGGCGTTAAGCTTAAAAACGAACTTGAAGAAGCATTTGGGGGCAGGCAAACAAACGAGGGGATAACCAGGTATACCTTAAAGGCAAGCGTTGGTCTTGGTTCAAGATCTGTTCAGGTTTATAACGTTGACGGTACGGCAAATAGATTTAAGTCTACGGTGACGATTGAGTATACCCTTTATGACAATGAGGGTTGTGTAATTTTATCAAAAGAAAATAAAACCGATGCTAGTTATAATTCTAAGTCTGGTGGTTACGATTATGGAAACATTGCATCAGAAATAGCGGCGGTAAACAGAAATATTGAATATAATGTCAAACATTTTTATCCACAGGTGTTTAATGCAATAAAAACTGGGTCAAAAAAAATTCCCTTCGTTGCTCCATATCTGGCGATTGCCGATTTTGATGGTTGTGGTCTATATACCGATTAATTATAAATTAATTTAAGATGAAAATAAAAAATTTTGAAGTAGATAAATACATACAAACTCTTAGTCCTGCAAGAAATCCAATCTTATTATACGGGCCTGATGAGGGGCTGGCTTATAATAGAAGTAAAAAAATCCAGAGCGTGTTTTTAAAAAATAGTGAGAAAAAGGATTCTTTTGTAATATTCGACTTTAAAAATGATGATGTAAATAAAATTATTCAGGCTGTTCAAGAACAATCGATGTTCGTTAATAATGAGGTGATAAAAATAATAAATGTCGGGGAAAAAATATTGGGCATAATCGATAAATTACTAATTAAAGAATCTAATAAGTTAATAGTCTTGATTGCTGGAGAGTTGGGGCCTAAATCTAAATTAAGGTCTTTTTTTGAAAAGGACCCACAGGGATTAATAATACCCTGTTATAAAACAGATTCTAAAGAACTGAGAAGGGCAATAATTCAATTTGGAGTTAATAATAAATTAAAAATAGAAGATGGGGCAATCTCTTACTTGGTGGAAATTTTAGGCGACAGTTATCAAATAATTCAAAATGAATTAAACAAATTAACGCTATTGGATGAAAATGTTATCTCCTATGAATTAATAAAAAATTTAATTTCAGGAAGCGGTTCATTTGCCCATGACGATATAATATTTAAATGCCTCTCTGGTAATATTAATTTTTTTGGATCATTTTCAATTAATAAAATTAACAATATGGAAGAAGCTGTTTTTCTTTTATCGAAAATAAAAAATTTATTATTTATTTTTGGCGAAACAATGACCTCGTGCGATAGAGAGGGGTTAGACAGTGCTGTAGACTATCATATGCCAAAATACTTATTTAAAAAAAAGGAAACCTTTAAAAGCATAGTAAGAAAAAATAATCACAAAAATATAGCGGACAGCTTAAGGATAATATCGCAAGTTGAATTAAAAATGAGAGAAAATCAGGCTATTTTCAGACCAATACTTCACAGAGGAATGTTAAATATTGCTCAAAATATGAGATAATCTTTAAATTCTAGCTCTTCAGCCTTTTCATAATATCATCAAGCTGGTCAAGATTTGAATAATAAACCGTTATAGATCCTGAGGTTGATTTATCGCTAAAACTTATGGATGTTTTTAATCCAATTTTTTTTGATAATTCTTCTTCAAGTTCTTTAATATTCGGATCCGCTAGTTTTTTGTTTACTCTTTTTAGTTTTGGCTTGTATGAAGATGCGATTTTTTCTACCTGCCTAACGCTAAGTTTTTTTGCAATAATTTCTTTAGCAAGACTGCTTGCATCCTGAAGCCCAATTAAAGGCCTTGCATGACCTATTGTTAGTTCTCCACTTGATAACAACTCTATGACGTCTTGTGGAAGCTCTAAAAGTCTTACCATATTTGATATGTGACTTCTGCTTTTACCCAGAATCTTAGATAAAGATTCATAATTGTTTTTATGCTGCTTTAACAGATATGAATAAGCTTTTGCCTCATCTGCTGGGTTTAGGTTTTCTCTTTGAATGTTTTCAATAAGCGCAACTTCAAAAACTTCGGTATCGGACATGTTTTTAATTATTGCTGGAATTTCATCAAGACCGGCGGCCTGGGCAGCTCTCCATCTTCTTTCTCCTGCAATAATTTCATAGTTATCACTGTTTTTATCCTTTCTAACAATGATTGGCTGAACAACTCCTTTTTCCCTAATCGATACCGATAGATTTTGAAGCTCTTCTTTGTCAAATTTTTTTCTAGGTTGGTTTGTGTTGGGAATAATTTTAGTTATGCCTATTTTAAGCTCTGTGTTCACTGAATCAATAAAGGATCCTTTTTGCATTCTTGTAAAAGATTTCCCTGATAAAAGAGAGGAAAGCCCCTTTCCTAATTTTTTATTTTTTTCATCAGACATTTTTAACCATCGCTTTCTTGTTTAATTATCTCTTTTGCTAAGTCTATGTATGCCCTAGAGCCCGGACAATTTATATCATATATAAGAATAGGTTTTCCATGGCTTGGCGCCTCTGAAATTCTTACATTTCTGGGAATTACTGTCTTATAAACCCTGCCCCCAAGGTGCTTTCTAACATCCTGCTCAACCAAATAACTGAGTGAGTTGCGCTTATCAAACATCGTGAGCACAACTCCTTGTATTTGTAAGTTTTTATTGAAAGACTCGCGCAAAGACTCTATCGTAGAAATTAATGAGGATAAGCCTTCAAGCGCAAAAAATTCGCATTGTAAGGGAATTATTACTGAACCAGCGGCCACAAGTCCGTTAATTGTCAGAAGACCAAGCGCCGGCGGACAATCAATGATTATTTTATCGTAATTTTCTATCTTTAAAAGGAGGGATTTTAAAATGCTTTCTCTGTTTTCAAGGTCAACTAGCTCAATTTCAGCTGCGGCCAGGTCGGTTCTGGACGGTATTATATCAAGATTTGGTATTGCTGTATTTTGAATTGAATTCTTTTCATATTCATTTGAAACAAACAATTCATAAACAGTTTTTTTTCTCCTGTCCTCAGAAATGCCGAGTCCTGTACTTGCATTGGATTGGGGATCCAGATCTAAAACCAAAATCTTTTGACCAATTGAAACAAGAGCTGTGGCAAGGTTTATTGCGGTTGTGGTTTTGCCAACCCCGCCCTTTTGATTTGCTATTGCTATTATTTTAGTCATAATTTTCTTTTAAAATTGCTGATTAACAAGACGCTTCCCCTTCTGTCAGAAAGACTTTTCCTAAGCTTATAGTCAAATACCCATTTCTTTTTTGCATTAATAATTTCCTCTTTAACTTTTTGACCTTTTAAAAAAATTAATTTTGTTTTCTTGTTAGATAAAAACGAAGAATAAAAAAGCAGCCTTTCGAGACTTGCCAGGGCCCTAGAAACAACATAATCGAAGTTTTTTTCTTTTAAGTTTTCAATTCTGGAGTTAATTATTTTACAAGAAAGGTTTAGGCGCCTTGTGACTTGTTCAAGAAATCTAGTTTTCTTGCCGTTTGAATCAACTAGAAAAAGATTTTTATAGCCGAATATTGACAGTACAATGCCGGGAAGACCAGCGCCCGTTCCCATATCAATAATTCTAGAATTCTTTTCAGTAATAACTTTAGAAATTTGAATGGAGTCTAATATGTGTGATTTAATTGGATTCAACATTGTAGATTTACCGACCAAGTTAGATACCTTGTTGTGAGTATCTAAAAGATTTATGTAATCAGAAATTTTAATAACTTGTGGTTTTGAAAGCTTAAAGTTTTCAAGGATTTTAAATTCTTTATCGTTGGAGTTAATCAAAATTTTGGGACCTTATCTTTTGGGGACCACGCTTAACATGTCGCAGAAGCGCAATTATTGCTGGAGGAGTAATTCCTGATATGCGCGATGCAGCTGCAATCGTAGGCGGGTTAATTTTGTTTAATTTTTCGACAATTTCATTAGAAAGGCTGCCAACATTATTAAAATTGAAATTAGGAGGAAACATTAGATTTTCATCTTTTTTAAAAATTTCAATATCTTCTCTTTGCCTTTTTAAATATCCGCTGTAGTGAGCCTCTATTTCTATTTGCTCTCTGATTTCTGGGGAAATATTTTTTAAATTTGGCCAAACTTTTTCAAGAGATGAAAATGATATGTTTTTGTAGTTCAAAAGATCAAGAGCGGTTCTTAGTTTGCCATCAAGATTAATTTTAATGCCGTGCTTAAGAAGTTTGTTGGGTGAAACTTTATTTTGTTTTATAGATGTAAAAGCTTTTTTAATAAGTTTCCTTTTTTTTAAAAAAAGATTTTTTCTTATACTTTTGACACATCCAGCTTTAATTCCAAGTTCTGTTAATCTTAGGTCGGCGTTATCGGCACGAAGAGTTAGCCTGTATTCAGCTCTTGAAGTAAACATTCTATAGGGTTCATTTGTACCCTTTGTAACGAGGTCATCAATTAATACGCCTATATATGCCTGTGAGCGGGACAAAACAAAACCACGGCCATTTTTATTTATTGCCGCATTAACTCCTGCTACAATTCCCTGTGCTGCTGCCTCTTCATATCCAGTTGTTCCGTTTATTTGCCCTGCAAAGTATAGAGATTCGATTTTTTTTGTTTCGAGAGTGTGTTTTAATTCTCTTGGGTCAATATAGTCATATTCAATTGCATAACCTGGACGCGTGATTACTGCATTTTCTAAACCCTTGATTGACCTAACAAACTTTAACTGAATATTTTCAGGAAGAGAAGTTGAAATACCGTTTGGATAAATTATTTCGCTATTTAAACCTTCCGGCTCTAAAAATATCTGGTGTCTATTGCGGCCAGAAAATTTAACCACTTTGTCTTCTATGGAGGGACAGTATCTGGCCCCCATAGATTTTACAGCGCCTGAATAGATTGCAGATTTATTTAAATTTTGATTAATTATTTTATGAGTTTTTTCGTTAGTATAGGCTATATAACAATTGATCTGAGAAACATTGATTTTTGAATTTCTATATGAAAATGGTTTAGGTTTTTTATCTCCCTTTTGTACATCTAAGTTATTGAAATTTATAGATTTTTTATCAATTCTTGGTGGTGTGCCGGTTTTAAGACGACCAATTGAAAATCCTATTTTTTCAATTTTTTGAGCGAGCTTGATACTTGGCTTGTCTCCAACCCGGCCTGCCGGATACGATTTTTCTCCAACAACAATCTTACCTCTTAAAAATGTTCCTGTGGTTATTATAAGTGCTTTGCAAAAATATTTAAAATGGCCATCTACAACTACGCCGTAGGCTTTTTTATTCCTTATTAGAACATCATCAACCGAACCCTCAATAATTTTAATATTCTTCTGTTCTGATAATATCTTTTGTACCGCTTTCTTATATAAAAGTCTGTCAGCTTGTGCTCTTGGCCCCCTAACTGCTGGGCCCTTGCTCTCATTTAATATTCTAAAATGAATTCCAGATTCATCAATTGCTCTCGCCATAACCCCGTCTAAGGCATCAATTTCCCTAACAATATGGCCCTTTCCAAGACCGCCAATTGCAGGGTTACATGACATTTCCCCAATTTTTGACTTTTCATGTGTTATAAGGGCTGTATTTTTTCCCATTCTTGAGGCAGCGTGAGCTGCTTCTGTGCCCGCATGTCCGCCACCGACCACTATAACATCATATTTTATGTTTTGTTTCACGTGAAATCTACTTTCCTATACAAAATTCTTTAAATATAATGTCTAATATTTCATTAATGTCTGTTTTTCCAGTAATTTTTGAAATAATATTTAATGATTTTCGGATTTCTTCTGAAACCAGGTCAATATTTGATATTTTTCTTGATTTATCTAAGGTTTTTAAACACTCCTTAAGGATGTTTCTGTGTCTTTCACGTGAAACAAGTGAGTTTTTAGGAGTTTTTCTTGATATTCTTATATGTATTTTTTTTAGCATATTTTGGATTCCATATCCTGATTTTGATGAAATTTTTATAATTTTTCTCGATTTAATCAATTTTTTATTAATATCTGATTTTGACTGGACAAAAATATTATTGTCAAACATATTGTTATATTTTTCTACCTCCGATAGTTTTTCAATAAAAACTATATTTACTGCTGATTTTTTTCCCATTTCAATAGCTCTTTTAATCCCGATATTTTCGATATTGTTTTTTGATTTTCTTATTCCTGCAGTGTCTATAAAAAATACTGGAAGACCCCATAAATCAAAGCCGATCTCAATTAAGTCCCTTGTTGTTCCGGGCGTTTTTGTTACAATTGAAACATCCCTTTTTGCTAAATAGTTTATTAAAGAAGATTTACCAATATTTGTTTTACCAATTAACGTGACATAAAATCCGCTTCGTATTCTTTCTCCGTATTTGTCATCTTTAATAAAATTATTTATATCTTTTATTATGTTCTTGGTTTGTTCTTTTATTTTTTTTTCTATGTTTTTTGGAACCTCATCATCTGAAAAATCTATGATTGCTTCCGTGTTCGCTAATATTTTCTTTATTTGATCTTCAAAATATTTTATTTTTTTACTTAACCCGCCATCTAGCTGTTTTACTGCTTGCTCTTTTTGCTCCTCTGTTTCTGCGTTTATAAGATCTGATATTGCCTCTGTTTGCAGCAAATCAAATTTATTATTTTCAAAACCCCTTCTTGTAAACTCTCCGGCATCAGCCAGTCTGCATAATTTTGTTTTAGTAAAAACCTCTATAAAACCCTTTATTATCGCCCGGCTCCCGTGTGTACTTATTTCTAGCATATCCTCTCCCGTATAGCTTTTTGGAGATCTTAAATACACCGCAACAACCTTGTCTAATATTTTTTTATTTTTTTTGTCTATATAAAAATTTGTATGTGTTTGTTGTGAGCGGTTGAGCTTTTTTATGTCTGTGTGTTTTTTAATTATGTCTATACAGTTTGGCCCAGATACTCTAAATACCGCAATTGCTGACTTGCCATATGGTGTAGAAAGCGCGTATATTGTTTCTTTGTTCATAACGTTTATTTATAATTTATTTTTTTCTATGTCCAATAATCTTATAAACGAAATAAGTCCATACTTACTTCAACACAAAAACAATCCTGTTAATTGGATGTCTTGGAATTCCAACACCATTAAATTGGTTAAAGGTTCTAAATTGCCCGTTCTTTTATCAGTCGGATACTCTTCTTGTCACTGGTGCCACGTAATGGCTCATGAAAGTTTTGAAGATGAATATACTGCATCTGTTATGAATAAAAACTTTATTAATATTAAGGTTGACAGGGAGGAAAGGCCTGATCTTGATTCTTTATATCAAGCCAGTCTTTCCTTAATGGGGCAGCAAGGTGGGTGGCCGCTAACCATGTTTCTAGATAACGATTTAAGACCTTTTTGGGGGGGCACATATTTTCCAAAAATTCAAAAATTTGGGATGCCTGCCTTTGTTGAGGTTCTTAATCATATTTCAAATTTGTATAAAACTAAAAATTCAGATCTAAGAAATAACGGTATGTTAATAAAGGGGGCTTTAGATAAGGTTTTTTTTCAAAATCAACCAGGAAAAAGCTCTCCCTCTGAAATAGAGTTGTTAAAAGCTAAAATATTAAAAATGACGGATAAAGAAAGGGGTGGAATTTCTGGCTCACCAAAATTCCCAATGGCGCCGCTATTAAAAACCCTAATGTTAACAAGCATTTCACCATCTGATCAAAACAACGTTTCCTTAAACTATGTTCAAAACACAATTGATTCTATTTGTTCGGGCGGCATTTATGATCATGTGGGCGGGGGCTTTGCACGATATTCTACAGACTCATCTTGGTTTGTCCCTCACTTTGAAAAAATGCTATATGACAACGCCTTGTTAGTTGAGGTAATTTCTGTTTTGCATTCCGTTAGGCCGCGGAGCATTTATAAAAAAAGAGTTGAGGATACTTTTGGATGGCTTAATTCCGAGATGTTGTTCAAAGAGGACAACCTTCATGGTTATTTTTCATCTGTGGATGCCGATAGTGGCGGAGAAGAGGGAAAGTATTATGTTTGGGATTATGAGGAGGCGTTAAGCGCTGTTGGGCCAGGTTTTGAAAAAAGCTTAGCTGAATATGGGTTTACAAAAAATGGAAACTGGGAGGGGAAAAACATTCCCCACAGAATTGGAAAATTTTTGGAAAAAGACATTTCGTTTGAAGTTTCTGAAAACACAAATATTTTTTTAAAAAATCTTTTATCCAAAAGAAAGAGGCGTTCTCCTCCCTTTATAGATCATAAAATTCTAACAGATTGGAATTCGATGTTGGTTTGCGCTTTGTTGAGAGCGCATTGTGCGTTCGGTGAAAAAAAATACCTTGATGAAGGTAAGAGGGTTTTTAATTTTATTACTACAAAACACCTTGTTAACAACCAGCTTTTTCACAGCTCTTGCGGCGGCAAATTGGGAGGGCCGGGACTTTTGGATGATTATGCCAACCTTATTAAAGCTTGTTTTATTTTTAATGAGGTTGACGTCGATAAAAAAAAGTTGGATCTCGCAGAGATGCTTTTGAATGTTGTTTTAAGAGATTTTTTTGACGAAAAGTTGTCAGATTTTTGTTTTACAAATAATAATTTTGGAGACCTTTTTTTAAAAACAAAAAGCGTGGTTGACAATGCTACACAATCGGGGTCGGGGTTGATGGTTGAAAATCTAATAAGGGCATATAACGTTTTTGGGAAACCCCTTCACAAAGATCTGAGCGAAACAATAATAAACAACTCTTGGGGCCGCGTTTGCTCTGGTCCTGTTTCGTATTCTAGTTATATTGCGGGCGCTTATTTAAAAATGTCCGCGCCCCATTTTGTAGTTTTGTTAAAGGATGATGGTTTTGCCAAAATTATTAAAAGTTTAATTTTAAGTCTTGGTGGTTTTTGCACCGTAAGTTTTTTAAAAGACGGGGACGCACTACCAAAAAACAATCCTGTTTTTAACAAAAAAGCTGTTGATGATAAAACGACTGTTTATGTTTGTACTGGATTTGTCTGCTCTTCTCCTATAAACGATGTTGTTAAGATGCGAGAGTGGTTTAAAAAAAATACTGGTTTTTCAAAAACTTTTTATAAAAAGTGGGGGTTGTTGTGACGGGGGGTGTTAGGGTTAATAAAACCGGAGGCTTTGAATCGATGGTTTGGGAAAATGTTCCCCTTAAGGATGGGGGGCCAGGTAGTGGTGAGGTTAGGATAAAACACACTGCAATTGGTGTTAATTATATAGATACCTATCATAGATCGGGCATATACCCCGTTGAACTGCCTTGTTTTTTAGGCTTGGAAGCTGTTGGCAGGGTTATTGCTGTTGGATCTGGGGTGGATGATTTTAAGACTGGTGACAGGGTTGGTTATGCTTCTGGGCCCATTGGCGCCTATTGTGAAGAACGTGATTTTCCATCTGATAAAACTATAAAAATTCCTGATTTTATTGATGATGAAAGTGCCGCATCGATCCTTTTAAAAGGAATGACTGTTGAGTATCTTTTTAACAGAACATATAAAATAAAAAAAGGTGAACTGTTTTTGTTTCACGCAGCTGCCGGCGGTGTTGGGCTTCTAGCGTGCCAATGGGCTTCGGCTATTGGTGCAAAAATGATAGGCACGGTCGGTAGTGATGAAAAGGTTGCTTTGGTTAGAAATTCTGGTTGTGAGGTTGTTGTAAACTACAACAAAGAAGATGTGGCAAAAATTGTTATGGATAAAACAAGTGGTGCCGGCGTTAGTGTTGGTTATGATGGGGTGGGAAAAAACACATTCCAAACAACCATAGATTGCCTTGGTTCTAGGGGTTTGTTTGTTTCGTTTGGTCAGTCTTCAGGTATGATACCTGATGTAAGTTTGCATAAAAGTTTTGCGCCAAAAAACCTTTATTACACAAGACCAAGCCTTCTTGTTTACAACAAAACAAAAAAAGAGTTGGAATTAAGTTCTGGTGCTGTTTTTGAAATGATAAAAAAAAATAAGATTAGTGTCGGGGTTGGTAAAAGATATAAATTAAAAGATGCAGCCACAGCACACAAAGATCTTCAGTCTAGAAAAACAACCGGTTCTTTAATTTTAATTCCTTAGTTGTTGTTTTTTCCCATACTTGAAAAAAAATCGCCGTTGCTTTTTGTGCCTTTCATTTTATCTAACAAAAACTCCATAGATTCTGTTGTTCCCATTGGCGCAAGAATTTTCCTTAAAATAAATATTTTTCCAAGTTCGTCTTTGTCTAAAAGAAGTTCTTCTTTTCTGGTTCCAGATTTAGATATGTCTATTGCTGGGTAGGTTCTTTTGTCGCTTAGTTTTCTGTCGAGGTTAATTTCACTATTTCCGGTTCCTTTAAACTCTTCAAAGATAACTTCGTCCATTCTGCTTCCTGTGTCAATCAGTGCCGTTGCAATTATTGTTAAAGACCCGCCGTTTTCAACATTTCTGGCAGCACCAAAAAATCTTTTTGGTCGCTGAAGTGCGTTTGCATCAACACCTCCGGTTAAAACCTTTCCGCTTGACGGTACAACGGTGTTATATGCTCTTCCCAGTCTTGTAATTGAATCTAATAAAATAACTACGTCGTGTTTGTATTCGACAAGTCTTTTTGCTTTTTCTATAACCATCTCAGCAACCTGTACGTGTCTAGAGGCCGGTTCATCAAATGTTGAGCTTATAACCTCTCCCTTGACGGTTCTTTGCATATCTGTAACTTCTTCAGGTCTCTCATCTATTAGTAAAACTAAAAGTTTTGTTTCGGGATGATTTTTTATTATTCCGTTTGCAATTTTTTGCATAATAATTGTTTTACCTGTTCGAGGTTGTGCCACAATTAATGATCTTTGACCCTTACCTAAAGGGGAAACAATATCTATTATCCTTTCTGTTAAATCTGCTGTCGGTTTTTCTTGTTCTAATTTAAATCTTTCTTCTGGATAAAGGGGTGTTAAGTCTTCGAAATTTATTCTATTTTTAATACTTTCAGGTTCACTGTGATTAATTTTATCAAGTTTTATTAGTGCAAAGTATCTTTCACTATCTTTTGGTGCTCTTATCTCACCATTTACGGTGTCGCCCGTTCTTAAACCAAATTTTTTAATTTGACTTGGGCTAACATAAATATCGTCTGGTCCTGGAAGATAGTTTGATTCGGGAGATCTTAAAAAACCAAAACCGTCTTGCATTTTGTCCAAAACACCTTGCCCTGTAATAATAGAACCTTCTTTTGCCATTTTTTTTAAAACCGCAAACATTAAATCTTTTTTTCTTAAAGATGAAGCACCCTCGATTTCAAGTTTTTCGGCTTCTGCCAATAGTTCTTCTGGTTTTTTTAATTTTAAGTCTTGTAGGTTCATTTTTAATTGAGGTTGTTAAAATTTGAAGGAAACAAACTAATAGTATTATTTATTATAATTGTCAAAATAATATTATATTAATTTATAAAAGTATTTGTAGTAGTTGTTTTATGTATAAGTATAATTAAAAAAAAACCCCTTTTTTTAAGGAATTTTTCTTATAATTAATAAAAATAATCACATCCAGTTAACAAGGTTAATAAAACCTTAATCACCAAGATAAGTGGGTATTTTTTTAAAAATAATTTGTTTATAAATAATTAATAAATATAATTGTTAACAATAAAACAGCTTGTTTATAAAACAACTAACACGAAATAAAAAATGTATTGATTTAAGATAAACGTATATAAAAAACATAATAAATATAAAAAAAACTAATAACGTGAATAAAAAAAGAATTACTAACAACAAAATCATTCTTGCATCAAAAAGCGAATCTAGAAAAAGAATTTTAAAAAACACAAAAATTCCCTTTCGTGTTGTTGCTCCAAAAATAAAAGAAGGGGAGTATAAAAACAAGTTTAAAAAAAAAGGTTTGAGTTATAAAAATATAACTAAAAAGTTAGCCGAAATTAAATGCAGAGATGTTTCAAAAAAACACCCCAAAAATATTGTTGTTGCGTGTGACACGATGATAGAGCTTAATAATAAAATTTTTAACAAAGCAAAAAACCTTAAAGAGGCTAAAAACAAAATAAAAAAACTATCTGGAAAAGGTCACAACATATACTCAAGTGTTTGTGTTATCAAAAATAACAAAATTATATGGTCGTTTGGCAAGAATACAAAAGTTTGGATAAGAAGCCTCAAAAACGAAGATGTTGATTCTTATTTAAGTAAAAGTGGTAGTCAGATATTAAAAAGTGTAGGATGTTATCAGGCAGAAAAAATGGGACCACTAATTATTTCAAAAATTTCTGGAGACTTCTACAACGTGTTAGGTTTTCCGGTTTTAGATTTTATAAAATTTATTAAAAAAACAGAGCCAGATATTTTATAATGAAAAATCTTTATATAATAGGAAACCCCGTTAAACACTCCCTTTCTCCCTTAATATTTAATGTGTGGTTAAAGTCACATTCGCTTGAGTATAGTTATAAAAAAATATTAATGAACAAAAAAACATTTGGAAGGGATTTTAAAAAACTAATAAATAAAAAAAATTTTTTTGGGGCGAACATAACAATACCCTTTAAGGAAGATGTGAGTCAATATGTTGATTTTCAAGACAAGCCGTCAAAAAAAATTGGAGCTATAAATTGTGTTTATATAAAAAAAAACAAAACATTCGGCACAAACACAGATTGGTTGGGTTATTTAAACCTGATCAAAAAACAAAATAAAAAAAACAAAATAAAAAAAAATTATGCACTGATTTTAGGGTTCGGCGGCTCGGCAAAAGCAGTAATATACGCATTAAAAAAATTTGGATTTAAAAAAATTATTGTTTTAGTGAGAAATGAAAAAAAAATAAAAAAGATTTCTGAGTATGATAAAAAAATAACAGGCATGAGCTTGAAAAAAATAAACAGTCTTATTCCAAAAACAGACCTTTTGGTAAACACCACGCCCGCAAACTCAAAAATTGAACAACTAATAAACCTGAACAATACAAAAAGGACGGTTTTAGTATCTGACATAAACTACATCCCCCACCAAACAAAACTTTTAAAAAAAGCTGAAAAATTAAAACTTAAAACACTTTATGGGGTTGACATGTTGCTTTTACAAGCGGTTCCTTCCTTTAAACAATGGTTTGGTTTTAGTCCAAAAATTAACAAACTAATCAAAAACAAGTGTCTAAAAAAAATAATCAAATGATCATAATAGGTCTAACCGGGGGAATAGGTTCGGGAAAAACAACCATATCAAACCATTTAAAAAAAATGAACTTTCCAGTTTTTGATTCTGATCTTGAAGTTAAAAAAATTTATATAAAAAAAGATCCATCCCTCATTAGAATAATTAAGAAAATTGATAAAAATGGTTTGAGTATAAAAAAAAATAAAATCAACAAGAAGGTTCTTGGTCAAATAGTGTTTAGCAGCCCAAAAAAACTTAAACTTCTAGAGCTAACAATATACAAAAAACTTAACACAGCTAGGATGAAATTTATTAAAAAAAACAAAAATATGAAAAAAAAACTGGTTGTTCTTGACACCCCTCTTTTATTTGAAAAAAAATTGAATAAAATTTGTGACTATACAATTCTAGCATTTGCCCCAAAAAAAATAAGAACAAAAAGGGTTATGAAAAGGCCCAACATGAACAAAGATAGATTAAATAAAATCATACAAAGACAAATGCCTGAGGCGAAAAAGAGAAAATTATCAAATTTTGTTGTGCATACTTACCTGGGAAAATGGTATAGCAAGAAAGAGTTAAAACAAATTATAGGTAAGATTTTAAAGCAACACAAGCCATAATGAGCGGAACAAGAAAAACAGATGTCTTAAGCAAGTTTTCAACACCAATTTGGATTGGCGAGGTCGATAACGCTGAATCTATAAATAAGAATATTCTTGAATATATAAATGTTATAAAAAAAGAAAACCCACAAGGGCTTAGCAAATCAAATCAACTCGGGTGGCACAGTCCAGACCTTGACTTAAAAAATGAAGTCATAAAAAATTTTTTTTATAATATTTCGCCAATGATAAAAGAAGTCTCTGACGATATGAGATGGGACCTTAGCGGTTTTGAGATAAAGGTAAGCAGTTGCTGGTCTATTATAAACAAAAAATTTGCATCAAACGCCGGACACATTCACGCAAACAGTCTTATAAGTTCTGCATACTACGTTCAAATAGGAAAAGATTGTGGAAATATAGTTTTTGACGATCCTCGGCCGGGGGCGGTTGTAAAAAAACACAAGTACACTAAGGTAGGAGATTGGAATCAGGGAAACGTTTCAATAGAACCTAAAGAAGGGCTTTTAGTGATGTTTCCAAGTTACCTAACCCACTATGTTCAACCAAATATGTCGGATAAAGAAAGAATCATATTAAGTTTTAATCTAGATATAATAAAAAAGAATGATCAATAAAAAAAGAGAAATTATTTTAGATACAGAGACAACGGGGCTGAGCCTCGAAGGCGGGGATAGAATAATAGAAATAGCATGCCTTGAACTAATTGATTGTGTCCCGACAGGGAAAAGTTTTCAAACCTACATAAAACCCGAAGATAAAATAGTTGGAGAAGACGCGATAAAAATTCACGGTCTTACAAACAGTTTTTTAAAAACCCAACCACCATTTAAAGATATAGCAAAAGATTTTATCAAGTTTATAAAAGACGATGTTTTAATAATACACAATGCCTCTTTTGATTTATCTTTTATTAATAACGAGCTAAAAATGTGCTTGCTCAATCCAATAAAAAACGAAGTTGTTGATACCGTCGTATTGGCAAAAAAAGTTTTAGGAGGTGGGCCAGTAAACTTAAACGCACTTTGTAAAAGATATGAAATTGATATTTCAAAAAGAAAAATCCACGGCGCGCTCCTTGATTGCAACCTGTTGGCGGGAGTTTATATTGAGCTTCGTGGAGGAAGGCAGGCGGATTTAGTTTTTTCATCCTCAAGCCCCTTAGATCAATACAAAGACAACAAAACAGCACACAACAAAACAAGAGAGATTGAAAAAATTGACATCAAACCAGAAGAAATAGATACGCATAAAAAAATGCTAAAAAATATTAAAAACCCACTATGGGAAGCAAACAAATAACAAAAATTTAAATATAGATTGTAATTTGTTAAAGAAAGTCTAAATATAACTTATAATGTTTTACGGAGACTTACACCTTTTAGATATATTGATTTTAGGAGCAGTAGCAGCATTCCTTTTTTATAAATTAAGAGGAATTTTAGGCACCAGAACGGGGTTTGAGAAAAAACCGAATATTGAGGGTGGAATTAGGGAGATTGGAAGAAAGAGTTTTGAAGAAGAGGTCCAAAATCAAGAAATACCCAAACTTGAAAACAAGTATACAGAATTAGAAAAAGCCTATGAAAACATTCGAGGCTTTGAACACGTTAAATTTTTAAACGGCGCAAAAACAGCATTCGAACGAATTATTGAATTATTTAACGAAAAGAACAAAGACGGCTTAAAAAAACTTTTAACAAAAGACGTTTATAAAAGTTTTTGCGAAGCAATTGATTCTAAAACCACAACAGAAGCAATGAAGATTGTTCAATTAGAAATTGAACTGATAGAGAGGGTTTGGCTGGAAGGAAAAAAAATTTTCATAACAATAGTTTATTCTAGCAAGCAAATCGATAATTTGGGTGAAAATCAGATTACAAAAAAGGATGTTTGGACTTTTGAAAAAGACATTTCAAACCCAAACCCAAACTGGCTTTTATCATCAACTTAGAATAGATTGCCAATAAATAAAAAAAAAATATCTGAAAGAATTAAAAAGCACGAAGGTTTTTCAAACACTATATATCTAGACCAGCTCGGTAATAAAACCATAGGTTATGGACATTTAATAAAAAAAAATGAAACTTTCCAAGAAAACAAAAAATATACAAAAAAATTTCTTAATGATATATTTAAAAAAGATCTAAATGTCGCAATAGAAAACTATAAAGATATATTTTCAAACCAAAGGCTCCCAAGCGAGATATCCGGAGTCTTGATTGAAATGATTTTTCAACTCGGCAAGAAAAGGTTTTTAGGCTTTAAAAAAATGATCAATGCAGTTAAAAAAAATGATTTTACTAAAGCTTCTTTTGAAATGTTAAATTCAAAGTGGCACAACCAAACTCCAGCAAGAGCTAAAAAACTTGCAGTAATTATGGTTAGAAAAAATGAATAAAAAAAAGGATTTTTTTGAAACTGTTTTGAGCGATGTTAGTCCTATAAGAAAAAAATTAAAGGATAAAAAAGCACTTCCAAAAAAAATTATCACTAAAACCAAGTTATCAGCACCACCACCGACACTGCAACCAAAAGATTTTTCAAAAAACAACCCTGATAGCGATGAAAAAAAACAAAAAAAACATGAATCAAAAAATATTATAAATGATAAATCTTCATTTTATAGAAAATTAAAAAGAGGAAAAGTAAGAATTGACAAGAAAATTGATCTTCACGGCCTAAGTCTGTTAGAAGCAGAAGATGTTTTTAAGAATCGTTTGGAAGAATCCTTTAACTCCGGCCTTAGGTGCCTTTTATTTATTACTGGAAAAAAACTTTATAACAAAAATAAAAATACTAATGATGACAGGTTATATTTTGGAAAAATTAGATCCAACATCTATTCCTGGGCATTGAAAACATATAATCAAGAAAAGATTTTATATTTTTCTGAAGCACATCAGGCCCATGGTGGAGCAGGCTCTTTTTATGTTTATTTGAGAAAGAAATAAATTATTTATATATTTTATGATCTAGATAACTAACTGTAAATACTAAACCTGAATTTTTTATTTTAAATGAAACCGGTATTCTAAAACTATTCTTTAAAACACCCGTAATAACCTCAATTTTTTTTAACTCGGTTTTGTTGTGATCCTTCCAAATGTTTCTATAGTTTGTTATTTTTAGTTCATATTTTTTTAATTGTGAAAATTCTGGGTTCTGACTATCGTTTGCTTGTTCTCCACCCAACGTTGTTATGTCAAAGATTCTTCTGCCATCAAAGACATTTTTAACTGTTTGTTTTTTATCGTTTATAATTAGTTCTAGCGCTGCTGCTACCGGGTCTGTGACGCCATCAATGCTATAAAAATCTAAAGAAGGAGTATTTGTTTGTCGTGGAACCATTTCTAATGTCTTAACATAATTTTTATCAAAAAATATTTTTATAAGCTTATTCTTTTTTTTAGTCTTCCACGTATGATAGTATTCTTTCGAATAGAATCTATTATTTTTAAATATTCCGCGAGATATGTTTTCTCCGCTGAATTTATAAACCTTAGATAAAAAGCCGGCATCTTCGGTTTTTATTAAAAATTCATAATTTGAATCTACAATTTTGTACCACCAGGTTATGTTCCCAAGACTAACATTGTTCCAAGTTACTTCATATCTGGCAATAATATTTTCTGCATATAAATTTTTTGTAAAAAAAACAACCACAAAAATAAAATATATCTTTTTATCAATCAAATATGACTTTATGTATTTTAACATCCCGCGCCTTGGAATTTATCGAATATTCATTTAACAAAAATACCCTGCTAGGATTTTCTAAATATGAAATACGATTAATATCACCAATATATAAAAAGTTATTATTAAAGTTTTTTAACAAGGGATTATCAATTTGGAAATGGTGGCCTATGTCCTCGGTTGGAGACTTTGGGCAATAGAAGTCCAAATCATATTCTCTTAAGTTATATTTAACCAATGAAAAAAGCATTCTTTCTTCAATCACGATATTATTGATTTTTTCATCATTAGCGTAAACATTAATTGTTTTGGAAAAATTTTCATACCCCCCAAGACGGTCAAAAATTTTTAAGTTATTGCCAAATAAAATTAATAAGAAAAATGTTAGTCCAAAAAAAAGATTAATAAAATTATTAATGACCACTGACCGATCATTAGATTTAAATATATTTGCCACAATAAGTATGGACAAACAAACATAAGATACAGCAGCCCAATTTCCGTGCGCCCTTACCATAAGGCTTTCAGCCCCAACAATAAGCAATATTGGAGCGCTGTAACAAATTAAAAAAACATTGCTTGTGTTTTTTGTTAAAATTTTTTTTCCATAATAAAATCCCGTTATGGCTAAAACTGGGCCTATTATAAAAATTTGCGCAATGAAAAATTCAAAAAAATTTATAAAACTTAAACTAACATTCCCCAAGGAGGCATTATCAGCGGTGTGTCGTAATGTTAACCAGTTGTTGTTTGTGTTCCAAAAAATATTTGGAAGAATTGTAATAAAGAAAAAAAATAGTCCAATTAAATTTTTAAATATATTGTTTTTAAAATAATCCCTGGCCCGCTGGTCAAAAAATACATATATCAGGGTACAAATAAAAAAATAAATCATAGCATATTTTGATAAAAACCCCATAGCCAAAACAATCCCAAATATTATTGAAAGTAAATATGAGGGTTTAGAGATTTGTTTTAGCAATAAATATATTGACAAGGACCAAAAAAACAACAACGGCACATCTGTGCTAACTAAAAAAGACGAAAAGGAAACTCCCGGAAGAAGGTAGAAGGCAATTGCGCAATAATAAGCAATTCTCCTATTAAATAAGTTGTTGGCAATTAAGTATATGTTAACTGAGGTTGCTATATAAATGCTTACCGAGGTTATTTTTATTGCAGCCGCAGTATCTCCAAAAAGATTTGTAAAAAAATAAATTATAAAAGGAAGCAGTGGAGGTTTAGAAAAATAGCCTGATTGTAAGTTTTGAGACCATATCCAATATTGAGCCTCGTCCCCACTTAATCCAATTTTTGAAAAATAAATTGATAAAATCTTAAAAAAAGTAAAGAAAAATAAAAAAACAAACGATATTCTTATGCTTTTTTCCATTTAATCATACCATAATAAACCATATGAAGAATTTTTAGAACCAAATTAACAACAATAAAGGCCATTAAAATATCGCTTAAAAAATGCGCACCTGCTGCCACTCTTGTTAGGCCCAAAAACATTCCAACAACCAAGCTTGCAAAAAAATAGAATTTTCTTTTGGATATATAATAAAAAGAAGCAATAAAAAAACCCACACTTGCATCCCCAGAGACAAAAGAACAATTGCTGGCACATTCTGTAGAATACTCTATCCAGGAAGAAAATGTTCCACTTCCTCCAAAATCAACTATGTCATTTGGTCGGGATCTCCCTAAACCATTTTTTAAAACGTTGTTAACTACAATACTTAATATTGCTGCAGATGCCCATATAAAAAAAATATCAGTAGTTCTAAAAATTAAATTAGGAAATTTTTTTTTAATTTTTGGCAAAAAGTTTAAGACGACTGGAAAGAAAAGCATAAAAATAACAAGAAGGGGCAAAAAGGCCCTTCTAATTATATATTCATAGAAATAAATATTTCCGGTAAGATAGTGTTTTATCAAAAACTGTTTATTTCCTGTATAAAATATGTTTGAAAATTTAATATCTAAACTGGGAAAGAATGCTAACACCAAGCTTAAAAACATAAAAAAAGAAACAAAGAAAAAAGTGCTTCTAAACATTAATTTGAATTAAGTAACAATTAGAAAAAAAGCAATCTTAAAGTATAAATTTTGACAAATCTTGACCTTTGATTAGGTCCCCAACGTGTTCATCAACATATTTTTCATCAATGGTTATTTTTTGAGGCTTCATATCTGATGCTGAAAAACTCAAGTCTTCTAAGAGCTTTTCCATTATTGTATGAAGCCTTCTAGCTCCGATATTTTCAATATTTTGATTTATTTCCGAAGCAAGTTTGGCAATTTTTGAGACACCCTCTTTGGTAAATTCTAATTCAACCTCCTCGGTTCCGATTAGGGCTGTGTATTGCTTAATCAGGCTGTTTTCTGGTTCGGTAAGTATTTTAATAAAATCTCCCTCATTTAAACTTTGTAGTTCAACCCTAATAGGCAACCGTCCCTGAAGTTCGGGAAGCATGTCTGCTGGTTTTGATAGATGAAATGCCCCGGAAGCTATAAATAAAATATAATCTGTTTTAATCGTACCGTGCTTTGTTGGAACAGAAGTTCCTTCAATAAGAGGTAACAGGTCTCTTTGGACCCCCTCCCTTGATACATCTGCGCCACCCCTTTCACTTCTTGATGTAATTTTATCAATTTCATCTATGAAGACTATCCCATTTTGTTCAACTTCTGTTATAGAATCTTTTATTATTTTGTCTTGGTCTAATAATTTTTCAGTTTCCTCATCCATTAAAAAATCATAAGAATCTTTAACTGTCATTTTTTTATTTTGTTTGGGACTTGCAAACGACTTCCCCAAGACATCTCCCAGGTTAATCATGCCAAGTTGAGAGCCAGGCATTCCAGGGATATCCATGGTTGGCAAGCCCAGGTTTGATCGAGAAGAAATCTTAACTTCAATTTCCTTATCATTTAAACTTCCTGCCCTAAGCTTTGACCTAAACACGTCTCTTGTTTCTTGAGAAGATTTTTCTCCAACCAGAACATCTAAAACTTTTTCTTCAGCATTTTTCTCTGCTTGCGCCTTAACCTTCTTACCCATTTTTTCTTTTGTTTTTGTAATGCTAATTTCTAACAGATCTCTAATAATCTGCTCTACATCACGCCCAACGTATCCGACTTCAGTAAACTTAGTAGCCTCAACTTTTACAAAAGGCGCATCTGCCAACCTTGCCAATCTTCTTGATATTTCTGTTTTGCCGCAACCTGTCGGCCCTATCATTAAAATGTTTTTTGGAAGTATTTCTTCTTTAATATCTTCTGGAAGTTGCTTTCTTCTCCATCTGTTGCGCAAGGCAATTGCTACGGACTTTTTTGCATCGGGCTGTCCTATAATAAATCTGTCTAACTCTGAGACAATTTCTCTTGGACTAAAGTATGATTCCATTATATTTTTATTATATTTCCTCAACAACTATATTGTGATTAGTGTAAACACAAATATCAGCAGCAATGTTAAGGGCTTTTTCTGCTATCATTTTTGCATCCAAACTTTTGTCTTCAATTAAAGCCTTGGCAGCGCTTATTGCATATGCCCCCCCTGACCCTATGCCCAATATTCCATCATCAGATTCTATAACATCACCATTTCCCGAAACAAGAAGGCTGACATTTTTATCAGCCACTATCATCATTGCCTCTAATCTTCTTAAATACCTGTCAGTTCTCCAGTCTTTCGCTAATTCAACGCAGGCTCTTTGAAGTTGTGCTGCGTGTTTGTCCAATTTTGATTCTAGTCTTTCAAATAAAGCAAAAGCATCCGCTGTAGACCCTGCAAAACCCGCTATAACATCCTGATTTTTACCCAACCTTCTAACCTTTTTTACCTTAGATTTTAATATTGTGGCCCCAAAACTTGCCTGTCCGTCGCCTGCTATAACCACTTTATTATCTTTTCTTATGCCTATTATCGTCGTTGATTTGATGCTATTTTTTCTCATTATTCTCTCTAAGTTTTAAAATGGCAATTATTTTATTTTTTTCAAGATTATTATTGTAGAATTAAAAGTTTCAAACTGTTAATAGCAACTAATGAGAAAATCAAAAGTTATCAGAAGAACAAGGGAAACTGCAATAAAATGTTCAATAAACATTGATGGTAGGGGTAAAAACAAGATATCTACCAAAATTGGTTTTTTTGACCATATGCTTGAAATACTTTCAACCCACAGTCTTGTTGACTTAACTTTGAGCGCCAAGGGAGACACAGAGGTTGATCTTCACCATACTGTTGAAGATTGCGGTTATGTTTTAGGCGAATCTATTCTTAAGGCGCTTGGAAACAAAAGAGGCATAAACAGATATGGTTATTTTTATGTACCAATGGATGAATGTTTATCAAGGTGCGTAATAGATTTTTCTGGTCGATCAGAATTGGTTTGGGATGTTAAGCTAAGTCTAAAAAAACTGGGAGAAATGGATACTGAGTTATTTCAAGAGTTTTTTAAGGCTTTTGCAAAATCCTCAGAAGCAAATATTCACATTTCAAATCTCTACGGAAAAAACAACCATCATATAATTGAATCATGTTTTAAAGCTTTTGCGAGAAGCATCCGAATGGCAGCAAGTATTGAAAAGAAAACAAAAAATTTAATACCCTCGTCCAAAGGTTCGCTTTAATTTAATTATGAATCTCAAGGTTATTATTGTTGACTACGGTCTCGGGAATATACGATCTGTACAAAAATCTGTAGAAAATATCTTCCTTAAAAGTGACATTAAAGGAGAAGTCGTTATTTCTTCAACAACATCTGGAATGAAAGATGCCACACATTACATTCTTCCTGGACAGGGCGCATTTAAATCTTGCATTGATGGATTAAAAAAACTTGATGGTATGATTGAAGAACTTAGTGATCAGGTTTTATTAAACAAGAAACCAATACTAGGCATATGTGTTGGTATGCAGTTATTTGCAGAACAAAGTTTTGAAAACGGAGTGCACAAGGGTCTGGGGTGGATTAAAGGCGAAGTTTTAAAATTGCCAAAAAAAAATCTTTGTCTTCCACATATGGGATGGAATGAAATAAAGTGCTTAAATGACCACCCTATAACTTTAGGAATTTTAAGCAGCCACTTTTATTTTGTTCACAGTTATTATTTTAATGCAAAGATTTCAAAAAATATTTTAGCCACATCCAATTACGGAATTGAATTTCCTTCATTTGTTGTAGATAAAAACATTTTTGGCGTACAATTTCACCCCGAGAAAAGCTCAGACGCAGGTCAAGCTTTGCTTTCAAATTTTTTAATTCAAAAATGAAGATAATACCCGCTATTGATCTAAAAGATGGGAAGTGCGTTAGACTGTTTAAGGGTGACGCAAATAATCTTACGGTTTATAATGAAAATCCGCTCAACCAAGCTAAAATATTTGAATCCGGAGGTTTTGAAAGGGTTCATATAATAGACTTGGATGCTGCAATTAATAACAATAAAAAAAATTTAGAAATAATTAAAAAAATAAAAACAGACACCTCTCTTACACTGCAGGTTGGCGGGGGTATAAGGGACGTTCAAGCAATAAAATACCTCATAGACATTGGAATTGATAACCTTATAGTTAGTTCTATGGCGGTTGAAAAAAAAGATTTGATGTTGAAGGCGTTAAAACAACATCCAAATAAAATATATATAGGTCTGGATGTAAAAACGGGCTCAATAATGACAAGAGGGTGGATAAAAAACTCAAATCTTAGTTTAGCCGAAGTTGTAAATATTTATAACTTATCAGATATTAAGGGTTTTATATATACTGATGTTTTTAGAGACGGAACCTTAATGGGAATAAATTTAGAGGAAATAAAAAAACTAAGCAACCTTACCTCCAAAAAGATTGTAGTCGGAGGGGGTGTTAAAAATATTCAAGAAATCAAAAAATTAAAATCTATGGGTAAAAAAAACTTAGAAGGCGTTATTGTTGGCAAAGCTTACTACAGCGGATTGATTAACCTTGAGGACGCCAGAAAGTTTAATTCAAATGCTTAAGCCCAGAATCATTCCTTGTTTAGATGTTAAAGATGGACGAGTTGTTAAGGGTATAAATTTTATTAATTTAGTTGATGCTGGCGACCCCGTTGAACAGGCAAAGCACTATAATGACTGTGGCGCAGATGAAATTTGTTTTCTTGATATAGAGGCTACAAAAGACAACAAAAAAACTATGATAGATGTTATTAAAAAAACCGCCGATCAGGTATTTATACCGCTTACCATAGGTGGCGGAATTAGATCTGTAGAAGATATTAGGGAAATACTTTTAGCTGGAGCCGACAAGGTATGCATAAATACGGCTGGAATATTAGAACCCAAACTAATAAGAGACGCTGCTGATAGGTTTGGCAACCAGTGCATAGTTGTTGCTGTTGATTTTAAATTTATAAATAATAAATGGGAGGTTTATTCTCACGGTGGCACACAGAAAACCGGACTGGATGCTGTTAAGTGGATTAGAGAGATAGAAAATCTTGGCGCCGGAGAGCTTCTATTAACATCAATGGATAGGGATGGAACAAAACTTGGTTTTGATATTGAATTTTTGAATAATATACGTAGTTTAATTAATTTGCCAATTATAGCAAGTGGTGGTGCGGGAAAACTTGGAGACTTTGAGGAGGCTATAGAAAAGGGAGGGGCAAGCGCTGTGTTAGCGGCTTCAGTCTTTCATTTTGGATTAATTAAAATTCCTGAAGTAAAAGAGTATCTTATTGCTAAAAATATACCTATGAGGATATAAGAAGATAATGTTAAAAAAACAAAAAAATTTTCAAGTTCTAGATGAGCTGTACTCTATTGTTAGTTCTAGAAAAACAAAATTTAAGAAAAGCTCTTATACCTCACAATTATTTAAAAAAGGAAACAAACATATAGCAAGAAAGGTCTTAGAAGAAAGCTCGGAGCTGGCAATTGATTTTCTAAAAGGCTCTAAAAAAAGAACCATAGAGGAAGTTTCAGATTTGCTATACCACATTATAGTGTTATTGCGAGCAAAAGGGATTTCGCCAAAAGATGTTGCCAAAGAATTAAGGTCAAGATTTAAATATGACTAAATATGATAATTCAAATATTTTTGCCAAAATATTGAGAAGCGAAATACCCTGTAAAAAGGTTTATGAAGATGATGATATTCTTTGTTTTTATGATATTAATCCGATTGCTGATACGCATGTTTTGGTCATACCAAAAAGAGAATACAGGTCTTTTGACGACTTTGTAACCACAGCAGAGCCAGAATATATATCGTTATTTTTTAATAAAGTTGCAATGATAGCTAAAAAATTAGGGTTAATAGAATCTGGTTATAGAATTATTTCTAACCACGGTCTTAATGCAAATCAGGAAGTTCCGCATTTTCACGTTCACTTAATTGGAGGAGAGAATCTCGGAGGAATAAAATACAAATAAATTTAAGCTTCTGGAAGAATTATGTGGTTAGCAACTTCTTTTACACCCCTGACCCTTCTTATAGTATTTATAACCCTGTTGCTTTCTTCTAAATTCCTGGCAATTCCCATTACATGCACTTTTCCATTTATGGTTTCAAAATTATAAGTGATTACATCTAACCCAAGTTCGTCAAGAGTCATAGCGCGAACCTTTGTTGAGATCCATAAATCCTTCGCATATTCTTTAAGGTTTTGTTTGTTGCCTACCTCTATCTCATTAATAACCTCATTAACTCCCTCTACCTCCCAAACTAATTTTACCGCTTCAATCCTTGTTTCTTGATCCTCTACAATTCCCGTCAACAAAACAGTCCCTGCTCTAACAGAAGTATCAATGTCTACAAATATTCCTTTTGAGGATTTAATAAATTTTTGAGCGATATGTATTTTTATTCCAGTGTCATCAACTGCTTCTCCAACAGTTCTGCCGCTTTCTGCCACCACTGTTCCTGCCCCGACAGTGGTGTTTATTACGCCCATAGGGCTACATGACTGCAATCCTATTAAAATTATAAATAAAAATATATGAAAATTTTTATGGATCATTGTTTTTTTCAGACAAGGCTCTTTCATAAAGTTCTTTTTTTGATAACCCTGTTAGTTTATGAACTATCCTTACGGCATCAGTCAAACTAAATTTTTTTAGTAAAATGCTTAAGATCTTTAAAATATCGCTATTTATTTCGGCAACCCCGCCACCCTCATCACCACTTAATATAATTACAAATTCACCCCTAACGGTGAATTTTTTTTGATTAATCCTTTCTAACATATCCCCAACGTCAGTTCTTACAGCCTCCTCATTAATTTTTGTTAACTCCTTTAATACGGCCATTTTTCTATTGCCATATATTTTTTGGATAAGGTCAATATTTTGTTTTAATCTATGCGATGAAGAAAAAAAAATTTGAGTTTCACTATTATTTTTAGTTGAGATCAATAAATCTTTTGCCTGTTGTAACTTTTTAGGAATAAAACCATTAAATGTGAATTTATTCGAAGGCATTCCTGATAATTGAAGAGATGCTATAACCGCCGAAGCCCCTGGAATTGATGTTACATATATGTTTTTTTTAATACAGCAATTTACTAGCCTATATCCCGGATCAGAAATTAAAGGCGATCCAGAATCTGTTATTAAGCATACTAGCGAATCATTTAGGTCAGAGAATATTTTTTCAAAAACCTCTTTTTCATTGTAATCGTGTATTGAAATAAGTTTCTTTTTTATGTCATATTTGTTTAGTAATTTTAGACAATGTAAACGATTTTCACATAATATTAATTTTGATTTCTTTAAAATTTCTATTGCTCTTAGGGATATATCCTGTAGGTTTCCAATAGGGGTTGAAACAAGATACAAACCATTTTTATATGAAATTTGTTTTTTAATCATTATGAAAAAAATATTATTTATATCTATATTTTCGTTTATTCTTTCTTCTTGTATAGCACAAAACTATAAAATTATTGAAAATTCATTTATAAAAAAAAATGAAGAGAAGCCTGTTAATTTAAACACTGATCAAAAAGAAACTATACAAACAAAAACGATTTCAAAAAATTCGGAAAAAATTCTAAGTGAAACTGTTCACGTAGTTCTGCCAATAAAAGAAAATAAAAACTATACAACCAACAGCTTTTTAAACACACTTGAGCTGGCAGTTTATAATATAGATGATGACTCTATAAAATTTAAAATTGACCGTTTTTCAAATGAAAAAGAAATAGATGAAATTTTTTCACAATATGCGGAAAGTGGAAAAATTTTTATAGGCCCACTTTCGTCTCAGTATACAAGAAATATTAAACAATATTGTAAAAGAGATGTAATAATTTTTTCATTTGCGGCTGATAGGTCTCTTGCAGGAGATTGCGTATATTTATTTAATTTTTTTATTGAAGATGACTTAAAAAGAATTTTTTTGCATTTGAATGAATCAGATAAATTAGCCTTAATATATCCTGATAATAATTATGGTAGGTATTTAAATTCAATAATCGATAATTATTCCTCTAAAAGCAAATCCACACTTATTTATAGACTTGCTTACAATGAAAATCTTGAAAATATTAGATCAGTTATTAAACAAATATCTAAATACGAATACAGAAAGAGTGAATTGGAAAGGCAAAAAAAATTATTAAAAGAAAGAAATGATGAAGTCTCGTTGGCATCTCTGAAAAAGCTCGAAGCTTTTGAAACAATTGGAAATCTTGATTTCAATCACCTTATAATAAGCGATGGGAACATAAGGATTTTAGAGATAGCGCCTCTCTTAACTTTTTACGACATTGACCAAAAAACAGTCCAATTTGTTGGAACAGGACTCTGGGACGACAAAAGTTTTTTTGATGAGCCATCTCTTCAGGGAGCAATTTTCCCAGGAGTTGAGTCATCCAATAGACAAGAATTTATTTCTCAATACAGAGAATTGCATAGCGTTCCTCCGCCAAGAACAACAACAGTTATGTATGATGTGGTCAGCTTAACAAACTATCTTGTTAATAATTTTAATAACATTCAAGACGTCAAATTGTTTCTAAAGGATAATAATAATTTTTTTGGCTTAGACGGTAGTTTTTCAATTACAAATAATATTATAAGTAGGGACTTGTCAATTTTACAAATTGACAATGGTTATGCACAAAAAATTAATTAATTCTTTTTAAAAAAGTATTTAATTTTTTTAATGCTATAGATCTATGGCTATTTTTCATCTTTTCTTTTTTTATCATTTGACCGTATGTCTTTTTACTTTTTTCAGGTTTAAATATTGGATCATAGCCAAACCCCCTTTTTCCCAAAGGCAAATCTGTTATTACACCATTTTTTTTGCCGGTGAATGTCACAGTTTTATTTTTATCGTATGTTAAGGATATCACACACGTAAAATAAGCAAAATTATTATTTTTTTTCTTTGTAGCAAGTATAATTTTTTTAAAGCTCTTTTTATAACCACCATTTTCTTTTTGAAAACGATTTGAATATATTCCGGGTTTTCCGCTTAGTGCTCTTATAGATATTCCTGAATCGTCTGCAATACAGGGAATGCCATAAATTTTATAACCAAATTTGGATTTAATTTTGGCATTTTCAGCAAAAGATTTTCCAGTTTCTTTGGGGGCAGCACTCTCTTTTAATGATTTAATGTTTTTAAAATAATATTTCTTTTTAGGAAGAAATTTTTTTATCTCATTAATTTTATTTTTATTACTAGAAAATATTAATAAAGTTTTTCTATTCAATTTTGCCCAGAATATCTTTTTGTTTTTTTATAATTAAGCTTATACCGTTATAAGCTAAGTCCATCATTTCGATAAACTGTTCTTTTGAAAATGGATTTCCCTCAGCGGTAGACTGAACCTCAATTATTTTTTTATTTTCACTCATTACAAAATTGGCATCTACATCCGCTGAAGAATCCTCACTATAATCTAGGTCTAAATATATATCATTGTCAATTATGCCGCACGATACCGCGGCTATGCTTTCTTTTATTATTTGTTCTTTAATATTGAATGAAGTTTTAAATTTTTTTATTGCTATAGCGAGAGCTAGAAATGCGCCACTAATTGATGCGGTTCGCGTTCCTCCATCTGCCTGTATAACATCGCAGTCAATTTTAATTTGTCTTTCCCCAATTTTTTCCATATCAACAATTGATCTAAGACTGCGCCCTATTAGACGCTGAATCTCATTTGTTCTACCGCTTTGCTTGCCTCTTGATGCCTCCCTGTCCATCCTGGTTGATGTCGATCTGGGTATCATACCGTATTCTGCAGTAATCCAGCCCAAACCTTTGTTTTTTAACCAAGGAGGGATTTTTTCTTCAATGGTTGCTGTACAAATAACATGCGTATTTCCAAATTTTGCCAAACACGACCCTTCGGCGTAGTTGTTGAAATTAACTATAAATTCAATATTTCTTAGCTGATTTGGCAATCTATCTTTGCGCATATATTTTTAAGTATATCTTGAAATTAAGGAACTTACTATCCAAATAGTAGTTAATAATATTAAACAATGAACAAGAAAACGAAAAATAAAAAGGAAAATTTAAAGGAAAACTCTAACGAGACCCTGAAGAAAGATGATTCTGACGACAAGAATAAAAACAAGAACACGCAACCAAATAACGATGAACCCAACGAATTGGAACAAGAATTAGAAAAATTAAGAGATGAAAGACTTCGTCTTTTAGCTGAAATGGAAAATTTAAGAAAAAGGTCAGAAAAGGAAAAAATTGATTCATTGAGATTTGGTAGCATGGGTTTTGCTAGAGATATCTTGTCCCCATGTGACAATCTGTCAAGAGCCATAGCAAGTCTTAGTGAAAAAGATGATAATCATAACAAGAGTCAAAATCTTATAAACGGTATTAGAATGGTACATCAAGAGTTAATGACGGTTTTAGAAAAAAATGGAATAAAGAAAATTGAAGCCTTGGATAAAAAATTTGACCACAACATTCATCAGGCAATGATGGAAATTGAATCTGATGAGGTAGAGCCCGGAACTGTAGTCCAGGAGCTACAAACAGGATATATGATGCATGAGAGGCTTCTTAGACCCTCAATGGTAGGGGTATCTAAGAAAAAACGCAATAAAAGTGAGGCAGAGTAACAAAAATATTATTTTTTCTTGCAAAACTTGTATTAATTTTTCTTATGCCCATATAAATCAAAATGAAATTCATAAAATTAGATAATTTAAAAATCGGGAATTTATAATGGCTAAAGTAATAGGAATAGATTTGGGGACTACAAATTCTTGCGTTTCTGTAATGGATGGTAAAAGTGCCAAAGTTATAGAAAATGCTGAAGGCACAAGAACAACACCCTCTATGGTTGCTTTTACTGATGCTGGAGAAAAATTAGTCGGTCAATCTGCTAAGAGGCAGGCAGTTACAAATCCCGAAAACACATTGTTTGCGATAAAAAGACTTATTGGCAGATCTTTTAGCGACTCAAACATAAAAGCCGACCAAGGACTAGTGCCCTTTAAAATTGTAAAGGGTGACAACGGAGATGCGTGGGTAGAGGGTGGTAAAACAAAATATAGTCCGAGCCAAATTAGCGCATATATTCTTCAAAAGATGAAAGAAACAGCTGAAAATTATTTAGGAGACAAAATAACACAAGCAGTAATAACCGTACCTGCATATTTTAACGACTCACAAAGACAGGCAACTAAAGATGCGGGAAAAATTGCAGGCTTAGAAGTTTTAAGAATAATTAATGAACCAACAGCAGCCGCTTTAGCATATGGATTAGATAAAAAGAAAACGGGTATTGTTGCTGTATATGATCTTGGCGGCGGAACATTTGATATTTCAATTCTTGAAATTGGAGACGGTGTATTTGAAGTCAAGTCTACAAATGGCGACACTCATTTAGGTGGAGAAGATTTTGATATACAAATAATAAATTATTTAGCAGATGAATTTAAGAAAGATACCGGAGTTGACCTTAGAGGAGATAAACTAGCCCTTCAAAGACTCAAGGAAGGTGCTGAAAAGGCAAAAATTGAATTATCAAGCAGCACAGAAACAGAAGTAAACTTACCCTTCATCACAGCCGATCAGTCTGGTCCAAAACATTTAAACATAAAACTTTCAAGGGCAAAACTTGAAGCAATAGTAGAAGATTTGGTAACACGCACTACAAAACCATGTGAGCAAGCTTTAAAGGATGCTGGCCTAAAAGCTTCTGATATTAACGAGGTAATTCTTGTGGGTGGCATGACAAGAATGCCAAAGATAATTGAAATGGTTAAAACATTTTTTGGGAAAGAGCCAAGCAGAGGGGTTAATCCGGACGAAGTTGTTGCTATAGGCGCAGCAATTCAGGCAGGGGTTCTTCAGGGCGATATCAAGGATGTTTTATTACTTGATGTAACGCCCCTATCACTTGGAATTGAAACACTAGGAGGCGTGTTTACTCGTTTAATTGATAAAAATACTACAATACCAACAAAAAAGAGTCAGGTATTTTCGACAGCCGAAGATAATCAAAATGCCGTTACCATCCGTGTTTTGCAGGGAGAAAGAGAAATGGCATCGGACAATAAGCTGCTCGGTAACTTTGACTTAGTAGGAATCCCCCCTTCACCAAGAGGCATACCGCAAATCGAGGTAACTTTTGATATTGACGCAAACGGTATTGTTAATGTTTCAGCAAAAGATAAATCAACAGGCAAAGAGCAGCAAATTAAAATTCAAGCATCAGGAGGCTTGTCAGAAGAAGAAATAGAAAAAATGGTTAAAGAAGCTGAAGAAAATGCCGAACAGGATAAGAAAAAAAGAGAGTTAGTAGATGCAAAAAATCAAGCTGACAGCATCATACATCAAACAGAAAAAAATATTAAAGAACACGGAGACAAAATATCCGAAGCAGACAAGAAAGCGATAGAATCAGACTTAGAAGAATTAAAAAAAATAAAAGACAGTGAAGATTTAGATGACATTAAATCAAAAACTGAAAAACTAGTTCAATCATCAATGAAGTTGGGCGAGGCGATGTACAAGAAAGATGCAAATCCTCAAGCTGAAACAACGGGTGAACCGTCTTCTGAAAAAAAAGAAAAGGATGAAAAAGTTGTTGACGCTGATTTTGAAGAAGTGGACGATAGTAAAAAATAAAAAGTTGTAATATAAATTCGCTTTTTATAAACTAGGGTTGCTATATGGCGGATAAAGATTTTTATGAAGTTCTGGGAGTTTCAAAAAACTCAAGTGAAAGCGAAATTAAAAAAGCCTATCGCAAACTGGCAATGAAATATCACCCCGATCAAAATAAGGGTAACAAAGAAGCAGAAAAAAAATTTAAAGAAATAAGCGGAGCCTACGAAATTCTTAGGGATCCTCAAAAAAAATCTGCCTATGATCAATTTGGTCACGCTGCTTTTAATCAGGGCGGTATGGGTGGCGGGCAGTCTGGATTTGGAGATTTTTCATCTGGTTTTGGCGACATATTTGAAGAGTTTTTTGGTGGAGGTTTTGGAGGAGCAGGAAATGCCCAAAGACGTGCTAGAGGAAACGATGTACGTTTTAATATGACAATTTCCTTGCAAGAGGCTTTTTTAGGTAAAAAAACTTCGATAAAAATACCAAGTTCTGTAGAGTGTGATTCTTGCAAAGGAAGCGGAGGCGCAGGAGGATCAAAACCTTCAACATGCCCGTCCTGTAACGGTTATGGAAAAGTTAGATCTTCCTCAGGATTTTTTACAATTGAACGAACTTGTTCAACCTGTGGAGGTGCCGGAGAGTCCATACGTAATCCTTGCTTGAAATGTTCAGGCACAGGAATTATTCAAAAACAAAAAACAATTTCAGTTACTATACCGGCAGGGGTTGATAATGAAACAAGAATTAGAATTGCTGGAGAGGGTGAACATGGACAGCGAGGCGGGGATAAAGGAGATTTATATATTTTTATTAACGTTTCAGAACATAAATTTTTTGTAAGACAAAATAGTAATATTTATTGTCAAATTCCAATATCAGTTTTTTCTGCTATAATTGGAGGAGAAATAGAGGTTCCCACTATCGAGGGTAAAAAAGCTATTCTTAAAATACCACCAGGCACCCAACCGTTACAACAATTTAGATTAAAAGGTAAGGGTATGCCCATACTACGTCACAGTAAGCTCGGAGATATGTATGTTGAAATCAATGTTGAGATTCCAGTTAATTTGACAAAAAAACAGAAAGAAATTCTTAGTCAATTTGAAAAAGAAGGGGGCTCTGGAAAGACCCACAGCCCAAAAAGCAGGGGCTTTTTTGAAAAGTTAAGGGAAACTTGGAAAATTTAGTTTAAATTTAATTATATCTTTTTCATTAATTCAAATTATAAGAGAAATTTATGACAAAAACAAAAATAGGTATAGCAGGCTGTTTGGGAAGAATGGGCAAAGAGCTTCTTAAGGCAGTTAACAATAACCCAAATTTGCAATTTTCCGGAGGGTTTGAGATTAAATCAAATCCCAACATAGGTAAATCTATTGGAACAATTTTAGATTTGGATATTAGCGAATTATTAACCGATAACCCACACGATGTATTTAAGGCATCTCAAGTTATTATTGACTTTACAACTCCAGAATCAACTGAAAAAAATCTTTTAATAGCCTCTGATCTGAAAACACCAATGGTTATAGGAACAACTGGATTAACAAGAAAAACAAAAGATTTAATTAAGGAGGTTTCCTTAAGCATTCCATTAGTACAATCATATAATATGAGCATAGGCGTTAATCTGCTTTTAAACTTGGTTGAAGATGCAGCAAAAAAGTTGAATGAAGATGAATACGATGCTGAAATATTTGAAATTCATCATAAACATAAAATTGACGCTCCATCTGGCACAGCAATTTCCTTAGGAGAAGCCGTTGCGCGGGGAAGATCGGTTAATTTTGATGATAAAAAAATTTTTGATAGGACGAACAATAAGCTTGCCAGAAAAGCTGGTGATATAGGTTTTGCTGTTTTAAGAGCTGGAGAAATACAAGGCGAACACACAGTAAATTTCCTAGGCAACCATGATCAGCTTTCACTCTCCCACAAGACTAGCAACAGATCCATTTTTGTAAATGGTGCAATAAAGGCAGCGGAATGGATTATTTCTAAGAAATCAGGCATCTATTCAATGAAGGATGTTTTAGGAATTTAGTAGAATTTGAAAACTTATAAAATAAATTATATCTTTAAAAATTTATCTATTAAGAACAGATATCCAAAAACTGAGCTAATATATTCAAACCATTTTACTTTTTTAGTTTCTGTAATTTTATCTGCTCAATCGACAGATGTTGCTGTTAATAAGGCTACAAAAAAATTGTTTAGAATTGCAAAAAATCCAGAACAATTTATTAATTTGGGAGAGAAAAAATTAAAACAATATATTAAATCCATAGGACTTTTTAATTCAAAAGCAAAAAATATAATTAAATTATCAAAAATACTTAAAGAGCAATATAATAGTAAGGTGCCAAGTAGGTTTGAAGAATTAATTAATCTCCCTGGCGTTGGTAACAAGACGGCCAGTGTTTTTCAAAACGTTATTTTAAATGAACCTAGAATAGCCGTAGATACTCATGTTTTTCGTGTGTCAAATAGGATTGGTCTTGTTGAAGAAAACACGCCAGATAAAACTCAACTTGCATTAGAAAAAACCGTCCCAAAAAATTGGAAAATGTCAGCGCATCATTTATTAATATTTCACGGCCGGTACATTTGTAAGTCTCAAAAACCTTTGTGCAAGGACTGCTACATAAAATCATTCTGCGAATATAAAAATAAAAATCTCTAATATTTTAAGAAATTTCTGACAAGCAATCTTGTATTCTGTTTTTTCTTGTCAGCAGATCTCCGTTGATATTTCTTAGTTCAAAGTATTCTACAATAGGCGGGGTCTTTTCTTTGTTCAAAAAGGTATATGTCCTGCAATCTTTTTTGTCAAAACGGATCATATAGACCTCTCCATTTTCTCTGATAAAACTAGGAGTCCCCAACAAAGAAATTATTTGATCTTTATTTTTACCAATGAGTTGAATAGAGGAATATTTTTTTTGCTTATCTATTTTTTTTGCCTCTTTTTTGATTTCTTGTTTGTTTTCAAGAAATGTTTGCTCTATTGATTTAATGGCCTTTCCGGTTTGCCTTGCAACTTCGACAGATGAACAGCTTATTAAAAATACTGAAATAATACTACAAGAAAATATGAATTTCATGATATTGTATTTATATGATTAGATTTGGTAATAATCAATGCTAACACGAATTAATTCACCATTTATAGATTCTAAACTCACTATACTTAGAAATAAAAATACAAATAATAATTTATTTAAAAAAACTATGAATGATATTAGTTATTTAATTGCAGCAGAGGTTTTAAAATTTGTCCCATTTTCTAATTGCAGTGTTCAAACCCCGCTAAAAAAAACAAAAGGAAAAAAATTAACAAAAAATATTGTTTTGGTACCAATATTAAGAGCCGGCCTGGGCTTGACCGAAGGATTTGAGAAATTATTGCCTCAAGTAAAAATAGGCCACATCGGCCTTTATCGTGATGAAAAAACTTATAAACCTTTTAAATATTTATATAAAATGCCCAAATTAAAAAATAAGTTTGTAATAATATTAGACCCAATGTTAGCAACAGGCAATTCATCATCTGAGGCGGTTAGTTTAGTCCTTAAATCCGGCGCCAAGATAAAAGATGTTTTTTTAGTCTCTCTTTTATCTGCACCGGAAGGAATAAGGCAAATTAAAAAAAATCACAAGTATCTTAGAATTTTTACTACAAGTGTGGACAAAAAATTAAATGAAAAAAAATTTATTGTTCCGGGGCTTGGAGACGCTGGCGACAGATATACAGGCACATAATAATAGCTAATCCACAGATATCTTCATATATCCATAAGATTTTTTTGACTTACATATCGATATTTAGGATTATGCCCTATTATTAATCTTTGATCAGAGGAAATAAATATGAAAAATTTTTTAAATATTATTATAGTTTCTTTCGCACTTGTATTTTCTACAAGTTCGTTTGCAAACAAAATTGGCGTTATTTATGACTCCGGAGGAAAATTTGATAAATCATTTAATGAGCTAGCCTACAGAACAGCTTTAAAGGTTAAAGACGAGCTAGGTTTTGGAATGATTGAATTTGAAGCAGCAAACAACACTCAAATTGAGCAAGGAATGAGAAAAGTTGCTGACAGGGGGGCAACTTTAATAGTTGGTATGGGTTTTGCGCAGGCAGATGCTGTTGCGGCAGTTGCGCCTGATTACCCAGACACTAAATTTGTTGCTGTTGATGTTTGTTGGCTAGAAGATCCGGCTAGCAACATATACCAAGCTTGCTACAAGGAACACGAAGGTTCTTTTTTAGTGGGAATGATTGCGGCAATGAAGTCTGCATCGGGTAAAATTGGTTTTGTAGGCGGTATGGACATCCCTTTAATTAGAAAATTCCAAGGAGGATACGAACAAGGTGCGCAGTTTGTAAATCCTAATATTGAAGTTTTTGCCAATATGACTGGGACCACTGTGGAAGCTTGGAACAATCCTACCAAGGGAGCAGAATTAACTAAAGCACAAATTGATAAAGGTGCAGATGTTGTTTATCAGGCTGCAGGAGGAACTGGTATTGGCGTTCTTCAGGCTGCTGCAGATGCCGGAGTATTTTCAATAGGAGTAGATGCAAATCAAAACTGGATGCACCCAGGAAGCGTTTTGACCTCAATGCTTAAACGTTTAGATTTAACCATTTATGAACAGGCTGAAAAAAGTGCGGCTGGAACTTTTGAAAGCGGTATTCATATTCTAGGCCTTGCTGAAGGTGGATTGGGATATGCGATGGACGAGAATAACAAAGGTCTCATTGCACCTGCTATGATTGCTCAAGTTGAACAGGCAAAGGCAGGCATAATAAGTGGCGCAATTGCTGTGGAAGATTGGTCACAACAATAATAAATAATCTTATTGGTGAGACCCAGAAATTATACTATATAATTTTATGGTCTCACCTATCTTAGAATTATCAAA
>TARA_B100000686_G_scaffold355257_1_pt1 | contig 48920 bp, 43 predicted proteins | sample TARA_B100000686 | Tara Oceans TARA_B100000686 (sample SAMEA2622733) | marine metagenome | biome: marine biome (ENVO:00000447); feature: marine epipelagic mixed layer (ENVO:xxxxxxxxx); material: "saline water (ENVO:00002010), including plankton (ENVO:xxxxxxxx)" | depth 150 m
AAGAGGAAACTTCAGAGGTGGTGGCAGAGGAAGAGATTCTGGCGGAAGACGATAATTAAAATATTATATCAATTGATATTTAAAATACTTGATAAGATCATGTAAAATTTACAATAGTAAAATCTTTGTTCAAATTTTAGGAGAAATTGATGTCTAAAATAAGAGTTGTTGTCCATGGTGCTCTAGGTAAAATGGGACAAGAAGTTATCAAAGCCGTTAATAAAGATATAGAAACAGAACTTACAGGTGTAGTTGATCAACATCTATCAAAAGACTCTGGAGAAATTCCAAATTGCCCAATTACAGTTCCTTCATCCAATCAAATTTCAGAATTACTATTAAATACTGATGTTATTGTAGATTTCACCAACTCAGAAGCTGCTTATAATCTAATTAAAATTGCACCAAAAGCTAAAACCCATTTAGTAATAGGATCCACAGGTATCACTGATGAAATTTACCAAGAAGCACAAAAACAATCTGAAGCAAACAACACTGGTATAGTAATTGCCCCTAACTTTGCTATGGGAGCTGTTTTAATGATGCATTTGGCAAAAATTTCTGGCAAATGGTTTGAATATGCTGATCTTATTGAAATGCATCATGAAGGAAAAATTGACTCCCCATCTGGAACAGCAATAGCAATTGCTGAAGCTGCAGGTAAAGAAAGAAAAACAAAATTTCAATCTCCTGAATCTCAGAAAGAATTAATTAAAAATTCTAGAGGTGGAGTTTCTAAATCAGGAGTTTCTATTCATAGTGGTAGGATGCCTGGAAGAGTTGCATTCCATGAATTAGTTTTTGGTCATTTAGGCCAAACTCTCACTATCAAGCATGATTCAATTAATAGAGAAAGTTTCATGCCCGGAGTGCTAATGGCAGTCAAATCTGTAACTAAAACTCCAGGTTTAACAGTAGGGTTAGAAAAAATTATGGGGCTTTAAAAAAGTGGGATCATTATATGTTGTCTCTACACCTATAGGTAATTTAGAAGACATTACACTAAGAGCTATAAACACTTTAAAAACAGTAGACACAATAATTTCAGAAGATACTCGAATCACTAAAAGGTTACTTAAAAAATTTGAAATTATAACAAAAACCACAAGTTATCATAAATATAACCAAACATCTAAATTACCAAAAATTTTGAAAGAACTTTCAACTTCAAATATGGCACTAGTATCTGATGCAGGGACTCCTGGAATAAATGACCCTGGATCAATTTTGATTTCTGAAGCTAGGAAAATGAATGCCCAGATAATCCCTATCCCTGGACCATCAGCAGTTACCTCAGCACTATCGATTTCAGGATTGAATTCTGATAGTTTCATACATCTGGGATTTCTACCCCAAAAAAAAGGTAAAAAACAAAAAGCGCTATTAAATGCAAAAAACAATTTGATACCTACCATTTTTTTTGAATCTCCGTATCGTTTTGAAGCAACAATAAACCTTATCATAGAAATAATGGGCAATAGAAACATAATAGTATGTCGAGAGATGACAAAAATTTACGAACAAATTTTTTATGGTCAAGCATCACAAGCATTGGAAACTATTTCACCTATCAAAGGTGAATTCACAATAATTCTCGACCCAACAATTGAAAACAACATGACCAATTAAAAGATTCAAATTATCATAGTAAAAACATATCTTCTAATACATCAAAGCTTAAATTCTAGTAAAATAGTATATCTAGTATAAAAAAGGCTGATTACTAATGAATGAAAAAATCCTCATATGTGTAGCTTGGCCATATGCAAATGGTTCTTTGCATATTGGGCAAACAGCTGGTGCTTATATTCCAGCAGACATTTTTGCAAGATACCATCGAGCAAAAGGTAATGACGTCCTAATGGTTTCAGGAAGTGATTCACATGGAACTCCCGTAACATTAACTGCAGAAGATTTAGGTATTTCTCCAAAAGAAGTATTCCAAAAATATCATCAAGAATTTGTTAAAAACTGGGAAGAATTAGGAATTACTTTCGATTTATTCACATCAACTCATACAAAAAATCACCAAAAAGTTGCACAAGATATATTCTTAAAATTATACGAAAAAAAATTAATTTATAAAGATTTTATGACTCAACCATTTTGTGAACAAGACCAAAGATTTTTAGCAGATAGATATGTTAACGGAACATGCCCTAAATGCAATGACAAAAATGCCCGAGGTGACCAATGTGATAGTTGTGGGATCACTTTAGATCCCAAAGATTTAATCGATATGAAATGCAAGCTATGTGATTCGACTCCCAAACTAAAAAAAACTGAACATTTCTTTTTAAAACTAAGTAATTTCCAAGACACACTCCTTTCATGGCTAGAAACCAAAGATACTTGGAAGCCAAATGTAAAAAATTTCTCTATGTCGTATATAAAATCCGGATTGAAGGACAGGCCTATTACTAGAGACATAGAATGGGGAATTCCCGTTCCATTAAAAAATTATGAAAACAAAAAGTTATATGTCTGGTTTGAAGCTGTAATTGGTTACCTTTCCGCATCAATCGAGTGGTCTGACAACCAATCATCTGAAATATCTTGGAAAGATTTTTGGAAATCTTCTGCAAAAAGCTATTACTTCATGGGGAAAGACAATATTCCATTTCATAGCATTATCTGGCCAGCTATTTTGATAGGATATGACAACCTAAATTTACCTCATGATATTCCTGCTAACGAATATTTAAACATTGAAGGTTCTAAACAATCAACAAGTAGAAATTGGGCTGTATGGCTTCCAGAATATTTATCACTTTACGACCCAGATCCTCTTAGATACGCAATTGCTTCAAATATGCCAGAAAATAGCGATTCTGATTTCTCGTGGGAAGAATACATTCGCGCTAATAATGATGAATTAGTAGCTACCTATGGAAACCTTGTTAACAGGGTAATGACATTAACTCATAAAAACTTTGAAGGCAAAATACCAAAACCAGGTACATTAGATAATGACTCTATAGCATTACTAAATACATGCAATCAAAAATTTGTTGAAATAAGTGAAAACATTGAAAAATGTAAATTCAGATCAGGACTGGAAAAAGCTATGGCTTTAGCAAAATCTGCAAACCAATATTTAGACCACAAAGAACCCTGGAAAACAATTAAAAACGATATAGAATCTACTCAAACTACAATTTGGACATGCTTATCAGTAATTAATTGTCTCAAAGTAGTTTTATATCCTTACTTACCTTTTTCATCACAACAATTACATAAAATGCTTGGGTTCACTGACAATCAAGAAAGTTCTATAAAATGGTCATGGGACAAAAACTTACTCTCCCCTGGAATTCAGCTTGAAAAGAGTGCCCCTCTATTCAAAAAATTAGATGATTCAATTATTGAAACTGAAACAAAAAAAATAGGAAAAAATTGAATACCCTCAGAAACAATCTACTATCAAATATTTATTCACCTATTAACAATAGTCTTGAAAATGTCAAAGATGAAATTTCAGACCTCTCTAAAAGCTATAATAATGAAAAACACTTACCATTTTTGTCACAATTACTTGAGTATTCACTAAATTCATCGGGGAAAAAATTAAGACCAACTCTATCGCTATTATCAGCGGGTTTCGGCAATCAAAATCTGAAAACTGTTGAAAAATTAGCTGCTGCTGTTGAACTACTTCATATCGCAACTCTCGTACATGACGACACGGTAGATGACTCAAATTTCAGAAGAGGGAAAGCAACTATTAGCAACTTATGGGGTGATAATTCAGCTGTTTTAATTGGAGATTATATTTTTGCTGCAGCTGCATCTTTAATATGTGAAACTAAATCTATTTACGTAATCAAAAGATTCTCTGAAACAATCATGGAACTTTCCGTAGGTGAATTAGATCAAATGTATTCAACGTATTCATCAGATCAAACTAAAGAAAAATATTTCAAAAGAATTTATAAGAAAACAGCATCATTATTTACAACAGCTTCAGAATCTGGCGCAATTTTAAGTAATACAGATCAAAGGACAATCAATGCATTGAAAAATTTTGGATATAATTTGGGAATGGCATTCCAAATAATCGACGACATACTTGATTTTACTGGAGATTCACAAAAAACAGGCAAACCAACATCAGCTGATCTTTCAAAAGGGACACTCACATTACCTTCAATTATTTCGATTGAAAAAAACCCTATAGAAAATCCAATAATTCAATTTTTAGGTGATCCTTCAAATAATATTTTACTTTCCAAAGCAATTGAAAATGCATCAGAGAAATCAAACATTTCTGAAGCATTAAAAATAGCAGAGCAGTTTTGCAAAACAGCATTAAATGAAATTAAGTTTCTTCCTGAAAATTCACACAAAATAGCTCTCATTGATCTCGTAGATTATGTTTTAACTAGAGATAAATAATTTAAAATTTACCCTAGTTTAAAAACAACAAAAAGTCCTACTATATATAAAAATATAACAATTATAGGAGAAGGCGTACTTAGTGAAAACAGACGTAGTTTTGTTCTTTGATAAAGTTGCAAAAGACATAAACCTATTAAAATTACTGCAAAAACACCTGCTGCTAAATGACTAATATCTAAACTTGAAAACAAAGATCCTTTATGATAAAAAATATCAGCAATACCAAGGGCAGCAATATTAAAAGCATTACTCCCAAAAAGAGCACTCACTCCTAAATCTGGAGCACCAATTTTAAACGCCGCTGCAGCTGCTGTAAACTCTGGTAAACTTGCCAAAAAACCTAAAGCTAAAACTCCAATGAAGCTTTGAGAGACATTCGAGAATTCAGAAATTCGTTCAGAACTATAAGTTAGAAATGGAGCTGAAATAAAAAGCATTAATGCCGACAAAAAAAATAAAGCCCATTGTCTCTTAATTGAATTATTTTCAGAGTTATGTTCTATAAAATTTTGTTTAGAAGAATCAAGTGCACTTTTATGATATAAAAACTTAGAAGACAAAATATACATTATAATTAATATTACTCCAAAAGGAGATACCCCAAATATTTTTATACTACTTGAAAAAATTGTCATCAATACTGCTACACAAGTCAATAAAAAAGCAAAAGTGGCAACCCAAACTTGCAACCTTAATAAATTTTGAAAAATATTTGATCCCCCAAAAATTAAAACCAAAATTGAAAATTTTGCCATATTGATCATATTTGCTCCAAAAATAGTCCCGCCAGCTAAACTTGGAGAATCTAATACCACAGCGCTAATTACAGTAACCAATTCAGGTAAAGAAGTAGCACCAGCAACTAAAAGAGAACCTACCCAAACTCTGCCTAATCCAGAATATTCTGCAATAGAATCACCAGATTTTGCTAAAATTATCCCACTTATAACAACCAATAAAGCAGAAATTAAAAAAATTAATACAGCTAAAGAAAGGTTAATCTCCATTTAATCCCACCAAATATTTCATAAAAAATCAAATCTGATTTTTTTGGTTTTTTACGAGTAAGTCATTTCTTCCATCCCACTTTTTCAAGAAGCGTTTGTAGTTCTTCTTGCTCAATTCATCGACCCTTTCAGAAGAATATTCTTGAAAAACCCAATGCTCATGTTTGTTCAAAGGAAGCATATCAAAAGAAAATATTTTATATCCCAAGTTCTTTATCTGTAAACTAAAATCCAAATCCAAATTCCTATAGAATCTAAAATTTTCACGCATTAAGCCCACATCCAACAAAATGTTTCTTCTGAAAGCAAAACAGTATGCCTGCATAGCATCAACAAAAAGACCCTTGTTATTATCTTCATGAAAATGCCTAAAATCATCTGAAGTTAATCCATCTATCCCACAAACACCAATTTTTTCATCTGACAATATATTTTTAATTGGAGTAAAAATATCTCCAATAACTTCTGTACTAACATCCATCAATATAAGAATCTCGCCTCTACTTTGTTTCAAAATTATGTTTTTTGCTGTAGCTTCTCCATAATTATGATCCAAATGAATTACTCGGACATTTTGATAATCTTTATTTAAATTTGCTAGATAGGAGTGTACATAAACATTTGTTGAGTTATTTACAATCAACAATTCAGAATTTTTGAACTTAAGCGTATTTAAAAATCCAGAGACGAAACGTGTAATATCAGCTAGATCATTCCTAGCAATCAATCCTACTGTAATTTCAAATTCCGATTCATTCAAAGGTAAAAAAGCAAAATCTTTCGGAGACTTTAAACAATCCAAAAACTTTTTTTCAGGACTCTCCCAATTCATCAAAGGTCTTATTCTAGATTTTTTTGAAGTATCTTCTATTAAATAACCTTTTCCAGCAATATCCGAGCGGATTTTGTCTGTGCTTGAATAATTCTGATTTAAACGAAGATCAGATCGCAAAGACATTTTTGAATTAATCTCTTGATCAATTTTATTTTTTGATATTGAATCTAAACCTAAACCAAAAACTTTATCAAAATATAATAACAATTCAAATTTATTAGAATCTGACAAATCAGAATGGACTACTGCCCACATATGAGATACTGCAAGAGGTAAGTTCAGATTATCTGAAACAAACTGATGAAATTTTAATTTGTAATTTTTGATCAAAATTTGATCTGCAGAACTTTTATTAACCAAATTTTCTGACCAAATCCAAACCTTTTGTCGGATTTTTTTCAAAGCATTTTGTGCTGACTTAATAGAAGAAATAGAAAAATGTAGCCGATTATAATACCTAGAAGTCAAACATAAGTATCTAAATGCAATTGGATCAAACCCTTTATTTTCTAAATCAGAAACTGTTAGATCATTCATCTCAGATTTTGACATTTTTACACCATCCCACAAAAGATGCTGTCCATGAACCCAAGTTTTTACTGTTTTAACTCCATTGAATGCATCTGATTGAGCAATTTCATCCTCGTGATGGGGAAATAAATTATCAACACCACCTGTGTGAATATCTATAGATTTACCTAAGTATTTAATCGACATTGCTGAACATTCTATATGCCACCCAGGAAATCCTTCGCCCCATGGACTTTTCCATTTTAAAGTCCTACCCTTCTCTGCTTTCTTCCATAACGTAAAATCCCTAGGATCTAATTTATTCAAATCTTTTTTAATTCTGACAGCTTCAAGTAAATCACTACCATTATTACCAGACAAAATTCCATAGTCTTTCCATTTATCTACATTGTAATAAATATTTCCAAGTACTTTATACGCGAATCCATCTACCAATAACTTTTCGATTATTTCAATCATCTCGTTAATATTTTCAGTAGCTTTAGGAAAAAATTCTGCAGGAATTATATTAAGTTTTTTTTCATCTCTAAAAAACTCAGAAGTATAAAAATCTGCAATCTCACTAGCAGTTTTATTTTCATTAATAGCAGCAGAAATAATTCTATCTTCCCCCAGTTCTAATCTCTCTTGACGCATATGACCAACATCTGTAATGTTTTTAACATGAAATATTTTTATATTAGAGTCTAAAGAAATTACACGACGAATCCAATCTGCCATTAAATAAGTACGCATATTACCTAAATGTGCACTTCGATACACAGTAGGGCCGCAAGTATAAATTTTTACCTGAGTTTGATTATCAGAGATTACCGATTTTAAATCACCTGTCATAGAGTCTTTAATTTTCAACAACTAATTCACCTCTAGAACAATAATATTTTTTACAAAGTGATTACTCTTAACAAATTTGTACCACCTGAAACACCAATGGGTAATCCGGCAACTAGAACTATAACGTTCCCTTGATCCATTTTTTTTAATTGCTTTGAATAAGATTCAGCTAAATGAAAAAAATCATCTACATTATCTAATTTTGAAATAGTAAATGGAAATACACCCCAGCTAAGTGTCAATTGATTTGATGTATTTTCAGTTGAGGTAAGAGCTAAAATTGGTGCTCGCGGCCTATATTTTGAAACCCTAACTGCTGTGCTACCAGATTCGGTAAAAGCAACTAGAAAATCAGCATCTAATTGATTCGATGTTTGAACTGAAGAATACGCTATAGCATCACTTGTATCAGGTTCCAAATAATTTCTTTTATCAATTAAAATCTTTTCATAAGATAAACTAGATTCTGCTTCCTGAGCAATTTCAGACATAACTTTTACAGCATCCAGAGGAAAAGATCCGATAGAAGTTTCTCCCGAAAGCATAATAGCGTCTGTGCCATCATATATTGCATTCGCTACATCAGTAACCTCAGCTCTAGTTGGTATAGGAGAATTTATCATAGACTCTAACATCTGAGTAGCAGTAATTACAGGCTTTCCAACATTATTACATTTAAAAATTAATTCCTTCTGAATAGTTGGTAATTTTGACATCTTAACTTCAACACCCATATCTCCTCGAGCTACCATAATAGCATCACTAACTGACAAAATCTGATCGAAATTTTCTAAAGCTTCTGAACGTTCAATTTTTGAAATAATCACTGGAGAATGATTAAATTCTTGAAGTATTTTTTTAGCAGACAAAACATGTGATTCATTTGTTACTGTAGAAAGAGCAACAAAGTCAGCACCATATTCAGCCGCAAATTCTAAAGCATCAACAGCATTTTGATCGGGAAAAGGTAAAGAAGGACTTTTTCCTGGAGTAGCAACACCCCTTTTTTCAGTAAGTTTCCCTCCCACAATCACTTTGCAAAAAACTTCAAGACCTTCAACTTTTTCGACAGACAATTCCATCAATCCATCGTTAAGTAAAATAACAGAACCAGGGCTAACGTCATTATGGATTCCTGAAGGTAAAATTGAAATTTTATTTTTATCAGCTAGCTCACTACTCTTACTTGTAAGAATTAATTCTTGTTCCTCTTCAAGCATTATAAATGGGTCGTTTAATTTCCCAGTTCTATATTTAGGTCCAGGAACATCTACTAAAATTCCTACCCTAGTATTTAATTTTTTAGCAGCATCTCTAACTATTTGAAAAGATTTTCTATGTTCTTGTAAATCGCCATGTGAAAAATTCAATCTAGCAATACTCATTCCTGCTGTAATTAATTGAATTATGACATCTTCTGAATTAGTCGAAGGACCGAGAGTACATATCATCTTGGTTTTTGGTAATTTGATTAATTCCATTAAAATTCCTAAACTTACTTGTAAAATTCTAAAACAATCATATACAAATTTCTTCATATTATACTATCGATTAGGTAGAGAAAAATGTAGTATAAATGTATACTTTCTTAAAAAAAACTACAAGGCTAAATAATGGATTCTATTAAGTCGATGGTTGACTTGCAAAAAATTGACTCTAAGTTAGACAAGTTAAATAATAATATCCAAAAAATTAATGAAGAATTAACTAATAAGAATAAATTAAACATTGCTCAAAATAAAATCAATCACTCCACTTCAAAACTTTCTGAAATAGAAAAATTTAGACGTAAATCAGAAAATAAATTATCTGACATCAACCAAAAATCTTCTTCGATTGAGAAGCAACTATATGATGGTTCAGTCTCAAATCCTAAAGAACTTGAAGCTATAGAAAATTCTCTGGGGTTTTTAAACCAAGAAAAAACTGTAGAAGAAAACAAACTTCTTAAAATTATGTTGTTGCAAGATGAATTCAACAAAAAATTAAAGGAAGATTCTATTACAATTGACAAAATCAAAACTCAAATGAGCCTCAAGAAAGAAAAATTTTCAAAAATTAAATCTGAAACTGAAGTGGAGATTTCAAAATTAATTACAAAAAAAGATACTGTTGAAACAAAAATCCAAAAAAAACATTTATCAAAATACCAACTTTTGAGAAAAACAAAAAACGGATTAGCTATTGTAAAAGTTGAAAAAAACACATGCCAAGGATGTAGGATCGCCTTAACTACAGCTGAGCTACAAAAAATCATACAATTAAAAGATCTAATTCAATGCAAAATGTGCAACAGAATACTTTATGTAAGTTGATAATTGAATGCTATCAATAAGTTATTTTCAAAATTTGAATCAACATAATAACTCTATAGAAGAAGCATCTTCAAAATTTGAAGAATTTTGCAAATACAACATGCACCAACCAATCAAATCTTTCTATGAAAGTAATGATTCTGCTTTAAATAATCAAAATGAATATACAAATATGATTCATTATATAAAAAATTCCGGGAAAACATTTCTTATACTTGTTCCATCTGCTAAACATTTAGGAAAAACTCTAGAAGAATTTTCAAGAAAATTATTTGAATTGGTGCAAACCGGAAGCGAAGTAGCCTGTATGGATGAGAATGATCCAAACATCCTTCAAAACGCGTTAAATAATATCGGATTCGAAGGAATTTCAAAAAGTAGAAGTTCTAAAATTAAAGAATCTATGATGATAAAAGCATTAGAGGGGAAACCTCTAGGACGTACTCTCTACGGCTATCAAATTGGACCTGATAGCAGGCTTGAAATCATTAAATCAGAGGCTACAGTTGTTGAATTAATCTTTAGATTATATACACAATCAGAAATGGGATTCAGGAAAATTGCAAATCATTTAAACAATGAAAGAAAAATTAAATTCCGCAAAGAAAAACCATGGAGCGCTCTAAATGTTAGAGACATCCTAAAGAACGTAACATATATTGGAACATATACAAGACTGGGCATAAGAAAAGCAAAGATGCATGAAGCAATAGTTACTCCAGAAATATTTCGAAAATCACAAGAAATAACTAAATCACGCAAACCAATAGGAAGAATCTTTGAATCCAAACCTTTCCTTTTATCAGGGTTAATTGAATGTGGTTACTGTAAAGGTAAAATGATGGGAGTTACAAAAAAACAATCTTGGAAAAACAAAGCTTCAAAAATAAATCAACAAGTTTATAGATATTATCAATGTCAATCTAGAAACAATGAAGGAACTTGTGATTATCATACAGTGAAAGAAGATCTCTTAGAAAAAAAAGTATTCGAGAAAATGAAATCACATATCAAATCTAAAGAAATCCTTATAAACAAATCATCCATGAATGATTTGAAAATTGCACGCGATGTTTCCATCAAAAAAGCCAAAATTAAACTAAACAAATTCATCACTGAATCTGCAACAAAAGCCACTAATATAACTCTTATAGGTGAATATATTAAAGAAATAGATGTGGCAAAAAAAACTTTAGATGAAGTATCTTCACCAAAATATATTAAACAAGCTACAGAAAATTGGGAAAATTGGGAAAAACAACCAATTCCAACAAAAAGTTTAATTATTAAAATTCTAGCTAAATCTATATCTGTTGAAGATAACCTAGAAGTAAAATTTACTTATATTTAAAACTGGACTCATACTAAGTATCAAGTTAAAATCTTTACAGTGAGATAGTTGAGCAGTCGCTGTGATTTAAACCACAGAGGAAAGTCCGAGCTCCTCTGGGAGATGATGCCCGTTAACTGCGGGGCGGGGTGACCCGACGGAAAGTGCAACAGAAAATATACCGCCTTGAAAAAGGTAAGGTTGAAATGGTGAGGTAAGAGCTTACCGCTTGTATGGCAACATCCAAGGCAATGCAAACCCCATCTGGAGCAAGGCCAAAAAGAGGATCAAGGTTCTCCCAGACCAAATCCACGGGTTAGCCGCTTGAGTCTCCGGGCAACCGTAGACCTAGATAGATGACTGCAAAAGAATTGTAAAATTTTGAACAGAACTCGGCTTATAGACTATCTCACAAAATCCAAAATCTTAAAAATATTTTTACCTATACCATAGAAAATCTGTGAAATTTGTACCTAACCCCAAATCTGACATTAAACCAATCCCCAATAAAACACTCAAAGAGGCAGCAATAGACATAATCAAATTACTAAAATAATTTGACTTACTAAATATTAGAACAGGAAATGAAAGAAACACTGTCATTATAGCCATAGAAATCATAGTCCCTAAGGAAAATGAAAATAAAAAAATTAAACCTGAAACAAAAGAAGGGCTAGTAGGCAAAATTGCAATCAAAATTGCAGCACTACCAGCTAATCCGTGAACTATACCAATGGTATACGACTTCATCCTGAAAAATGGAAACAATTCTGGGAAAAGTCCATGTTTTCTCTCCTTATGAGGATTATGGTTCTCAATTTCTTCATGAAAATGAGAACCATGAAGATGTTTATGTGATTCACCGTCATGATCATGAGAATGAACATGGAATTCATTATTTTTTAATTTCCAAAAAACTTGTATACCCAAATAAACTAACATTAAACCAACTCCAAATTCAAAAAATCCTGAAATCGGTTCGTAATAATCAATGATAGACTGTTTAAAAAGCAAGACCAAAATTCCTAAAATAAGCAAAGGAGTAGAATGTCCTAATCCCCAAGATAATCCCACCCAAAGACCTTTAAAAACACTTCTAAAATCTCTAACCATAGTTGATACTGCGACAACATGATCTCCATCTGTTGAATGCGCAAATCCAATAATTAATCCAACTATTAAAGCTGAAATTATTCCAGAAAAATGTATTGCTTCACTATGCATTAAATATACTTCTAAATAAATCTAAATAATTTATAATAAATCACCAAAAATATTTTAAATCAGAAATAAATTATAAACCAGTTTTTGATATTTTAATATGATAATATATATTGACACTTTATAGGAGCGTAGCTCAGTTGGTAGAGCATTGGTCTCCAAAACCAAGGGTCGCGGGTTCGAATCCTGCCGCTCCTGCATCTATATCACTAATTTAATAATATATTGATTTTCCTTCCCCTCCGCCAGCAGAAATAAAGTCTCCGTTGATAGCAATTGCTTTAGAGGAACAAAGAAATGCTACAACATTCGCGACTTCATAAGCATCAATAATTTTACCTAAAGGATTTGTACTTCTCATTTCTGAAACGATTTGATCTTTCGAAACACCTTCATTTTTAGATCTATTTAAAATTTTCTCTTCAGTAGATTCTGTTCTAGTATAACCTGGGTGTACACCGCAAACTGATATACCATAATTACCTAATTCATATGACAAATTTTTGGTAATTGAAACTAGGGCTGAATTTCTGATAGAACCTACCATTGAACCTACGTTCCTTGATGCTAAACCTGCTATATTTATTATCCTACCACCATTGTTTTTTTTCATGACAGGCACTATAGATTTAATACACCTAATATATCCCATTACCTTTACGTTTATATCATCTAAAAATAATTGATTATTAAAATGTTCTCCTGTTACTACAGGTACCTGACTTAAAGGAGTTGCAGCGCAATTAACTAAAATATCTATTTTCCCAAAATTTGTAGCAACTGAATCAATCATATTTTCTACAGATTCATCTTCTCCAGTATCGGCAACTACTTTAAAAACTTTCGTCCCTGTTTTGGCAAAAATATCTTTTGCACTTCTATTCAATCTATCTCTAGACCTTCCAACAATTGCTAAATTTGCTCCTTCATTCGATAAAACCATTGAAATTGCTTTCCCAATCCCTCTGGTGCTTCCTGTAACCAGTGCAGTTTTGCCTTTAAGTTCTAAATCCATTAATACCTCCAATAAATCAAATTTTAAACCAAATTTACGCTAGAAATTTTGAAAACCAATATTCAAAATTGATATTGCATACAAATTTAAATTTTCAAAAATTACAAAACTCAAATATGAATAAATTTTCACCACCTATAATATCTATATCTATAATCACTATATCAATCATTATATCGTTATTGATTCTAATTAGTAATTCATGCCTGATAGGACCTGAAGGACCGCAAGGCACCCAAGGAAGAACTGGGCCTCAAGGACCACAAGGTAACGTAGGACCACAAGGTGCCCAAGGCAAAATTGGATTAAAAGGTCTAAAAGGTGACACTGGTAGCCAAGGTATCAAAGGTAACACTGGACCTATAGGACCACAAGGTAACGTAGGACCACAAGGTACCCAAGGAAGAACTGGGCCTCAAGGTATTACCGGTTTACAAGGTACTAAAGGTGATACTGGTAGCCAAGGTACTAAAGGTGACACTGGTAGCCAAGGTGCAAAAGGTGACACTGGTAACCAAGGTCTAAAAGGTGACACTGGTAGCCAAGGTGCAAAAGGTGACATTGGTCCTAGAGGGCCCGCAGGTCAATCAAGTAATGAACTCAATAGACAAATCCCTAAAGGATTTACTATTTCAACCTTAGATTCAACCAATGATGTTGGTTTGCAAAATTCCACTACTATTGGTTCTGACGGATTACCAATAGTTTCATATTATGACAATACTAACAAAGTACTTAAAGTAGCCCATTGTAAAGATATCAAATGCACATCAACATCTGTAACAATTGTAGATGATTCTACAGCTAAAATCGGAGAATACAGTTCCATTACAATTAGCACAACAGGCAATCCTGTCATTTCGTATTACGATGGATTCAATGGAAATCTAAAAATTGCTTTTTGTAATAATATCGAATGTACAGATACAACTATAAAAACTCTTGATTCATTAAACGACGTTGGTAGATATACTAGTATTGCAATTGGAAGTGATGATTTCCCAATATTAAGTTACTATGACCTTACTCTCCAAAATTTAAAATTAGCCCATTGTAAAGATAAACTCTGTGAAAACTTTGAAATCAAATTAATTGACGATGTGGGATCAGTAGGTAGATACTCGTCAATTACTATTGGCGGTGACGGATTAGCACTTGTCAGCTATGAAGACAATACTAATAAAAATTTAAAAGTAGCTCACTGTAACGACCAAGATTGTTCAAATTTTAAAATTTCTTCAATAGATAATTCAGGTTTAATTTACTATCACACTTCAATCACCACTGGAGTAGATGGCCTGGGTCTAATAAGTTATTATGATGGCATCAACGGAGATCTGAAAATATTTCATTGCACTAACCTAGACTGTTCTGGCGGAGTCAGTAATATTGTTGATTCAATTGGAAACACAGGAGAATTCAGCTCAATTACTATAGGAATTGACGGATTAGGTTTGATTTCTTATTGGGATGCAACAAACGACAAACTTAAAATTGGACATTGCGTGAATATCGAATGCAGTCTTGTAACTAGTACTACAATTCAGTCCACAGGAGACAAATGGTTCCACTCATCAATTACTATAGGAATTGATGGATTAGGTTTAATTGTATTTCGAGACACTAATCAAGGTTCACTAAAATCTGCACATTGCGCAAATTTATTATGTTCTAAAAACTTTCGAAGAAGATAATAATCCAATTAAAAATATTAACTTAATTAAATGCACTAAATAAATGTCGACTCAAATAAAAAATTTTTGTCAAAACTGTGGAAACAAGTTAATTAATCAATTTTGCTCTCATTGCAAACAAACTATTTTTGAAGATCCAAAACTTGCTGTAGCAAGCATTATTGCTAAAAATAATCAAATATTGTTAATCAAAAGAGGTGTAGAACCACAAATAGGAAAATGGGCTTTCCCATCTGGATATGTGAATCGATATGAAACTCCAGAAGATGCATTATTACGAGAAGTTAAAGAAGAAACCGAGCTAGATGTTCAAATAAACAAACTAATCGGAATTTATTCAACAAAAGGTAATCCAGTAATATTAGCTGTTTATTCAGTACATCTCATTAGTCATGAAGCTGCAGCAGGATCAGATGCTACAGATGTACATTGGTTCGAATTAAATCAATTACCAAAATTAGCATTTGAGCATGACAATCAAATCTTAAAAAATTGGTTAGAAGTTAGAAGCTAACTATTTTCTCTCTCAGCAAATAATCTTCCAGCTGCAACATCTACTTTTCCTAGAATTATAGTTCCAATTACTACAAAAATTAATATTGAAAAAATACCAACTCTTGTATCAGATAAACTTACAGTTAAAGCATAAATAAATGGACCTATAAAGGAAGATGTTTTATAAACAAAGCCAAAAAATCCAAAAAATTCACCACTTTTTTTATTGGGTATTATATAAGCAAATAAACTTCTAGCTAATGCTTGACTACCTCCCATAACAAAACCACCAAAAACACCTAAAATAAGAAACTGTAATCCGGCAGACAATCCTAAAGGTATCCAAATTAAATCTCTCACAGCAATCGGAAACCAATCGATCATACCATCTCCGAGGTTGGAAGGATGCATTTTACCTAATACAATTTTTGAATCTGCATCATTTTTATCTCTTACTAAAACACCAAATTTTGAAGTAGAAGTTCCCTCGATATCAGAAACTAATTGATTCTTTCTTTTTGAGGAAATAAAATCTCCTTCTTCAATGTCTGAATAAAGTTTATAAAAATCTGATTCATTTTTTGAATCTGACAATTCTGGAGACTTCAAAATGATATATTGATCTGTAGAAGATTTTTCTAAAACATAATCAAGCTCTGAATCACTTACTGGAATCAGAGGAGCTAATCCAATCGCAAATATTATTGCAACTACCCAGCCAATCCAAGATATTAACAATGACTTTTTTGTTGATAGTTTTCTTGATAACCAATCGAAAAATGCTGCACCAGGTGCTGCTACAAACTGAATAATCAAAATTGTTCCCATAACAAATGACATTCCAACGCCCAAACTATCCGATGCATAAGCACCTGCAACACCCAATATAGTTGCTAACCCATCACTAAAAAACAAAAAAGCAATCAGAAAAATTACAACAACTTTATAATTACGAATCTGTTGAAAAGTTTTTAATAATCCAGAAAATCCTAAAGAAATATATTCAAATAAACTGATTTTCACTTCCGATTTATCAAATTTCAGATTTTCTAATGATTTAAATGTCCAAATAGACCACCCAAACCACCAAATTCCAACAGAAGCTATACACAATCTAACAAATAGGTCAGAATGCGGTGTATCAGTTGTCAATTGAACGACAACCAAGTGAATCGCTAAAGCTAAACCTCCTCCAATGTATCCAAATGCAAAACCTTTACTGCTAGCTTCATCAAGCATTTGAGGTAAAACCAAATCATTCAACAAAGCATTATAAAAGACATTCGCTGCTGAAAAACCAATGTTTGCAATAATAAAGAAAAATAAAATCCAAGCCCAAGCAGAATCAGAATAAGACGTGAAAAATATTAATACAGTAAAAAACGAACCAACTAAAGTAAAATAAAAAAGCAAAAGTTTTTTGATACCCCTTTGATCAGCAATAACACCCAAGACAGGACTTACTACTGCCACTATTAAAGTTGAAATACCAATAGACAAACTCCACAATGAACTCCCTGTGAATTTCAGAGAAAAAAATTCTATTTGAGAACCTATTGCTTGTTGAAATAATATGACAAAATATACTGGTAATAATGCGGTACTTATACTTGTAGAAAAAGCTGAATTTGCCCAATCATACATATACCAACCTAAAAGTTGTTTCCGCGAATTCTTGGGTAATTCTTTTATTCTTTTCATAGTACTTTGATTATTCGTCAAATTATTTCTCCTTGTAAATATATATTCTATTTTTTGTCCAATTTAAACACAAAAAATAAACCTGTCAATGAAAAAACAACCAAAGACATCAAAGCTGCCTGTTGTCCCAAATTAATTGTGGTAGAAATTATACCCCAAGTGAATGGTCCAATAATGCTAGATAATCTCGCAGACATACTATGTACACTAAAACCTTGACCAATAATACTCTTTGGGAGAATATCTAACATATAAGGACGATCTGACACCCAAATTCCTGACATAGAAATACCACATAAAACTGTCAAAATAATCCACAAAAATTGGGTGTCAAAATTCATATCTGGTAAAAATACACCTGTTAGCAAAACTAAAGTCCAAATACTCAACATATTGATCAAAACTATTTTAGATCCAAATTTCCCTACCAAAATTCCTAAAAAATAAGCACTCGGAATAGCTATTAATGTACCAAAAAATACCAACACCTGTACTTGTATTTCAGAATAACCGGCTGTTTGTACTCCATACAAAACTGCGAATGTTTGGGCTGTATAAACAGAAGATGTATACCAAAACTTTGCTATTAAAAAAGTACTGATATCTTTTCTAGTACGAATAATTCCATCAAATGTCCTCTTGAAATTTACGAAAGCATAGAAAAAAGATTGCCACAACGAAACAAATTTTCTTGCACCTAATTTTTTTTCTCTAATAAAAATCATAGAAGGAATAGATAAAAAAAATAATGTCAAAGCAACTATTCTGAAACCAACTAAATAATTGCCATCTTCAGTAAATAAAATGGATAAAATTATAGCTAATATTGCACCTGAATAACCTGTAGCAGCTCCAAATCCTGATACTTTAGCTCTATTTGATTCTTCGCTAACATCAAATAGCATAGCATTGTATATAACATCAACAAGATTAATAGATATCAAACCAATTGAAAATACAACTATAGAAATAAAAACATTCTCCATATATCCTATAGAAAATGTCGGGACTGTGCAGGCTAATATTCCTAAAATTAAATAAGGTAACCGTTTCCCTGTTTGATCAGAAATTGAACCGATTAATGGAGCAGCCATCAATGTAACAACCATTGATAAAGCTATGGTGTTTCCAATGATAGCATCTGACATATTAAGTGTTTTAGACATCCATAATGGAAAAAAGATCCCCACAACAGCAACGTAATACACAGTTTTAGAAAAATCTACAATTGCCCAAGAAATTACTGGGATTTGTGAAAAAATATTATCATTGAAAAATTTACTGATTTTGACGCCTTAAACTAAAGAAAAATATCACACATAACTAACGTAAGATAAAAACTACATTTTTAAACAAAAAAATGTAACCTACTCTATATTTCAATTAGGAAAATCATATAATATAACATTTTAATAATTATATGAAAGTTTAATTCATTTTATTTCAAATAACAGTTAATTTAATTTATATTAGGTAACAATTCATGAAAATAATAGATGTAACAAGTGAAGTTTTTGAATGGGAACGACCAGGGATTTGGAATGGAAATCATTTTTATGGACCAGGAAAACTTCATAAGGTAACTATATACACAGATGAAGGTATTACTGGTACTGGTTGGAATGGAGGTACTGCTGCTGAAAGGCCTTTACATTTGATGCCTGGATATGTGGAATATTTTAAACCTCTACTTATTGATCAAAACCCAACTAATACTAAAAAAATTTTAACGGACTTAGGTACAAATATGATTAAAATACTTGGTCCTGCTGGATTAAATACACAAGTGCTATCTGCTATCAATATTGCTTGCTGGGATATTAAAGGAAAAATAGAAAATTTATCTATCCATCAAATGCTTGGAGGAGAACAGAAACGTATTAGATCATACATTGCAGGGGGTTATTATGCTAAAGGAAAAGGTATCAAAGAACTGCAAAACGAGCTTCAATATAACATAAATGAATTACATGCAACAGCAGTGAAAATTAAAATTGGATCTCAAGAGACTGGAATTGCTAACGATATCAAACGAGTAGAAGCATCTCGAATAGCTATTGGACCTGATATAAAATTAATGGTAGATGCAAATTGTGCATTAAATTTAAAACAAGCACTTGAATTTGCAAAAGAATTAGAACCATATGACATATTCTGGTTTGAAGAACCCTTGAACATATACGATTATGAAGGACACAGAATACTTTCTGAAAGTACGGAAATTGAAATTGCAACAGGAGAAAATGGATATACAAAAGAACATTTTCAAAATTTAATTACTAATAATGCAGCTTCAATATTTAACGTAGACGTAACTATTTGTGGCGGATATGATATAGGCCTAGAAATCAGTAAAATGGCAGAAACCAACAAGATTTTGATTGCCCCACATGGATGCCAAGAACTACAATTACCTTTAGCAGCGGCAACTAAAAACGGAATATTTTTAGAATATTACCCAACAGAAGTTGACCCAATCAGAACAGAAATGTTTCTACCTGCACTACGTCCAGAAAATGATGGATTCGTTACTTTGCCTACCAGACCAGGTATAGGTTTTGAACTTAACATGGACCTACTCAACAAATATAAAGTCTAAAATCATCTTGTTACATTTTTATATCATTTTTATATCATTTTAGAAAAATATTTGATTTTAACAGTAATAATTTTTCCTGATTAATGGACAAAAAAAGTATTGCTTTATTAATAAATGATTATTACAATTATATAACATTTAAATATAAATTTAACATATTATGCCTGAAAAAACTTTATCCGATATTTTTAGAAATAATTTTCCATCAAGAAAAAAACAATCATTGCAAAAAAGATTGAATGATGATGAGAAACGATTTATATTGTGGGCCATTTTAGAAGGATGGTCATCAAAACGCATTAGTGAAACATTAAAAGTAAATATCATCACAATTCAAAGATTTAAATCCCAGTATAAAAATACACCCTCTGTTTTATTAAATTTAAACTTAATAAAAATGACATCTAGAATTCCAAGAAACGAATATGTCTGTTTAATATGTGGTAAATATATTGTTGAAGAAAACACTGCCCAAAATCATTTGATTGAACATTTTATTAATACAGAAAATAAAAACCCTCAAAAAATAAAATCAAAACCTCAGATATCGAAGTGGGTAGAGGAACTTTAATGCAAGGTTTACAAAATACTAAACTGTTAATCAATGAAGCTAAAAATTTAGGTGCTGAATTTGAAATAGTTAATGATAAAGTAACAATTTCAGCTCCTGAGGCTATCCCTCAAGATTTATTGTCAGAATTAAAAAAAAACAAACATTTAGTTCTTCAAATAATAATGAATGATATTGATGTTTCAAAAAATCAATTAAATATTTCAAACAAAAACCCTCAAAAAATAAATATAGGAACGAAAAAAAAATTATTACCCTTAAATTTCAAAATTTCTATATCTAAAAAAAATTTCTTGCAAATACCTAAAACACTAATAAAAACATTCCATTCAATAAATATTAAAACAATCAATATCAATACTTTTAAAAAACATTTGAAAGCAATCAATAAATCATTAATTAATAAGACTCTAAATATATATTGCAAATCAAAAAAAATTATTACATCAATATATTCTAAAAACTCGAAAGTTTTATTTAATAAAATTTCTCAAATAAATTTAAATCTTCCTCAATTTAAAACAAAAAAAATTGCTTCAATCACTTTTGAATTTGGAGTGTCCAAGATATTAATATATGAAAAAAATCAAATTGTAGACTGCTGGAAAGTAAACTTACCAAAATCACATTTCCAAGAAGGCCTAGTTATAGAATCACAAATGACATCGAACTTACTAGAATACACTTTAAATGAAAATGGAGTTTCTTCAACAAATCTAAAGATTTTTGGTGCCGTTCCTGGTTATCAAACAACCATTAGAAATATCGAATTGCCTCGATTTGGTAAAATCAAACCCAATTCAGTTATCCCTATACAAATGCATCAAAAATTTGGAATTTCATCAGAAATTTCCCAAATTAAATGGATGCAATATAATTCTCAATCTGACACAAACAAATGGATAGCAATTTCTTCAACAAAAAAATCAATTAAATCTTGGGTTTCATCTGTTTCATTTACAAAAAAAACTTCATTTATACTTGAACCTAAACCGTTTGCAATTGCAAGGGCAGTAAATCGTAAAGATGCAGTATGTGTATATTTATCTGAAGATGGTTGTGAGGTAATTGTAATAAAAAATTGGATACCTTTAACTTATCAAACAGCATATTGGGGACAACAATTTTCTATCGAAAAAGAAGAAATATTTGAAAAAATATTAGATGTATTAACAAACACCTTAAATGAGCATAATTTAACTCATAACGAATTAGGTATTAGTTCTTTTGTACCATTAATATTCACTGGCAAAATAAAAGATACTCATCTTTCAAATATTGAAAAAATATCAAAAAATCTAGACCTTACTAATACTCAATTAGAAATCCCTTCCCAATTACCCAATGGTTTCAAAACAGATGATTTCTTAATTAATCTAGGCTTACTTATGTCTCAAAAAAATTTCAAAATTGATTAAAATGAAACATGATTCAAGCTTCATATATTTACTTTTATTAATTGTAATTACTTCATGTATTTATTCCACTGAAATACTTTTTGCCAATGGACAAATAAATTATCGATACCAAGAGTCAGATCCTTTCAAAATTGGTTTTGGAACCACTCCACAATCTCCTACAACAGGGAATTTAAAAATATCTTTAAAAATCAACTATATCAATTCTGAAGAACCCATGACTAAAGGCAATGTATCTTTTTCCGCAAAGGAAAACCAGCAAAAAGTTTATCCAATTAACAAAAACATGACTCAAACAATCGAACTTGGTCACTATCATTCAAACATTGAAATAGCTACTGAAGGTATGTGGCAATTCAGATTCACTATAAATGATGGTATACAAACAAATACTGTTTATTTCGAAAGTAACGTTGTCAAACGCGATCCTTTTCAAGGAATCCTTACTTCTATAGCATTACTAGCATTTATTATAGCTTTAAGTTTAACAATTAGAACAATAATTAAAAACAGATCAAATAAACCAGTTGATCCAGACAATCAAGCAAACTGATATTTTTCACTTTATTCTGAGATCTTAACAGATTTACTCCAAGTCCATCCCGTTTCCCCTGTTTCAACAGATCGGACTTTAGTTAAGCTAACTTGATATCTATCAGAATTCTGAGAGTCAATCTGATGTAATACCCACATACAAGTAGCTTCTTCTACAACATCAACTTCAGTTCCAACTGCTATTCCAGCTGAACTTCCTGATACAACGCAAAACTGTTCCCTTTGCGCTCCACCAGAAGCTCCTAAAAATCTATTATTAATCATTTTGTATTCAAAAGATTGCCATAAAATAGACTGTAATTTTTTTTCTTTAACTCTTTGATCTTGTTCAGATTTAATATTAAAGCCGCTTGTTTTAGAACCTATTCCATATAAAACAGAGCCTTCAACAATGACCCCTTTAATTGTTTTATTTCCAGATCCGCAATCAACAAAAGCAAAAAATGTGATGTTTGCCAAAATAAAGATTAATAAAACTTTAAAATATTTAGGCAACATATCAAGCTCCTTAGATTTAACAAAGTATAAACTAAATACTTTGTTAAAGCGAAAGATCAAATAACTCCGTCAATTCTTAAAGCAATAAGTACGTTCTCAAACTTTTCGACAGTTTCTGAAATATCAGCCTCAGAATGTACTGCTGAGACAAAAAAGCCCATTCCACCCATAATATCAATTCCTTCATTTAAAAACGCTGTTTTCAACGTTTTAGGAACATCTCCCATAGTAGCTTTAGCCAACTCAGAATGGGATACCGAGGAAACACCTTCCGTAGATTCTTCGCCTTCAACACCCAAAACCAAATGGACAATAGATGCAATGCCGTGTACGTGACCCTTCACTTCCATTTTATGTAAAACTTCTCTTAGGCCAGACTTTAGTTTTTTAGCAGACTGATCAGCTTTTTGGTTAATTGATTCTTTAGAAATCAAATTAAGTGTAGCTATTCCTGATGCAGCAGAAACTGGATTAGCATTAAAAGTCCCAGGATGAAACATTTTTTGAACACCATCTTGTTCACTTAATAAAGACATGATTTTCTCATCTCCCGCTACTGAACCTCCTGGTAAACCTCCTGCAACAATTTTGGCCATGGTAGTTAAATCAGGGATTACGTCAAACCTGCTTTGAGCTCCTCCCTTAGACATTCTAAATCCACAAATCACTTCATCCATAATCATAATCACGCCATATCTAGTGGTCAATTCACGTAAATCCTTAACAAAAGTAGGGTTTTGTAAAGGAAACTGTCCCCAATGACCACCTGTAGCCTCAAAAATAATCCCAGCAACATCTTCATTACTCTTAAGATAATCTTCAATTAAACTAATTTTAGGTTCAAGAACAACTACAGAATTCAATGTGTCACTTGGAATACCAAATTCTGTATTTAAACCAGATTGTGGAATAGCATAATCATGCCAACCGTGATAATGTTCAACAAATTTTATTATCTTATTTTTACCGGTATATCCTCTGGCCAAACGCATAGCTAATAAAGTTGCTTCTGTTCCAGAACTTGTAAATCGAACCCTTTTAGCACTGGGAATTAAATTTTGAACTTTACTGGCCCACGTTAACTCTAATTCACTCAATGCTCCAAAATGTGTTCCATTTTCGACCTGGTTTGTAACGCTTTCAACGACTTCAGGATGAGAATGCCCAAGGATTAAAGAACCAAACCCCATCATATAATCAATTATCCTATTCCCGTCTACATCATATTTTATTGATCCTTTGGCATTACTAACGAAATATGGAAAAGGTTTTTGCACCCTAGATTGATGTCCTCCTCCAGGTATAACTCCATGTCCTTTTGAATATAGGTCACCAGATTTTCTGAATTTTTCAGAATATCTTTGATTAATTGAAGTCATTTAAACCTCTTTTCTAAAATTTATAATATTTGTTTTATTGAACAACAACAGAACCATCGAAATGTCTTCTAGTATTTATTTGTCCATATTTAACTGGTGGACATTTTTCTTGTATATCATCTGATAACTCAATCCCTATACCCGGAGTATCTGGAATTTTAATGAACCCATTTTCCAATTCCAAAGGGGTTTTTACCAGTGAACTTTTTGGATGAATATTTTCTCCTATCGGATATTCTTGAATAGAAAAATTTGGAATACAAGCGGCTAATTGGATACAAGCGGCTGTACTAACTGGACTCAAAGGATTATGAGGTACAACATTAACATAATTTGCTTCTGCCAAAGCTGCTATTTTTTTAGAATGAGTCAAGCCTCCAGCAAGACAAACATCTGGCCTAATATATTGAACAGCATTTCTATTCAATAACATACTAAATTCATAAGTAGTATGAATCCTTTCTCCTGTAGCTATAGGAATATTGATTTTAGATGCCACTTCAGCCATAGAATCTAAATTATCTGGCAAAATAGGATCTTCATAAAACATGGGATAAAACTGTTCGATTCCTCTGCCTAAAACTATAGCTTCAGCTGGAGTTAATCTTCGATGTATTTCTATACATAAATCCAAATCATTTCCAGCTACTTCTCTATACATTTCAACTGCATCAATAGCATTCTTCATTTTATCTACATGACTTTTATAAAAAGGAACAGAAATATCTTCATCCAAAAAAGGTGTTAAATGACCCACAGCTGTAAAACCTGAATCTTTAGCTTCTTTGATTCCATCTAATAATTTTTGCCTAGTATCTCCGTAAACATGATAATAAACTCTAGCTTTATTTCTGACTTTTCCGCCTAATAATTGATAAACAGGAACTTGAAAATTTTTACCAGCAATATCCCACAAAGCAATATCTATTGCACTGATAGCCCCCATAATTGCTGCGCCTCTGAAATTACTGGTGTTGTACATCGTCTGCCAATGATGTTCAATAAGTAATGGATCCTTACCAATTAAATAATCTCCAAATTTAACTATTGCTGCCTCAGATGCTTCCAAGAAACCCCAGGCTCCAGATTCTCCAATCCCAACAAGACCATTATCTGTGATAATTTTTACAAACAAAAATCTATCTGCCAAAATAGGTACAACGGATGTAATTTTCATCTAAAACTCCTATATCAACAACAATTACGGAATTGAATATCCATTTAGTTTGCCAGTGCATTTTGATTCTGAAACTGCAATTGTTCCATTAACCAAAACATGCGAAATACCTATAGGATATTGAATTGGATCATCATATGTTGCAGTATCAATCAAAGTTTCAGGATTAAAAACAACCACATCAGCAAAAAAACCTGTCTTCAAATATCCTCGTTTAGTGAGCCCAAACCGGTCAGCAGGAGTTCCTGTAACTCTATTCACAATCTTTTCAAGACTTATTAAATCATATTTTCTTCGTAGCCTTCCTAAGAATCTTGGAAATGTACCATGACCTCTAGGATGTCTAAATTTACCTAAGTGTATTGAATCACTTCCCACCATAAAATCGTCCCTAGACAAAATTTCTATAAAATCTTTTCCTAATTGATCCCAAACTTGAACATTGTCTGGCGGTGTCCCCCAAAATCCAATACAAAGTTCAGAATCCAATAACAATTTGCACATAGCTTCACCCATACTCATCCCCATATTTTCTGCAGCTTCTTTAACTGGCACACCTTCATATTCAGGATTTCCTGGGACAAATGTTAAAATGGTATCATCAAGATCTAACGTATGATCTCTAGGTTTTTGTAAGCTAGCTTTTTCAGACTCTGGGTCCGGTAAAATTTTACTCAAACGATTACTCTCATTGAAATAATCAGACATTTGTTTAAAACCATCTTTGTCAGATAATACGTCCAGAATAGCTTGAGTTCCTCCTTGGTGTACATAACTAGGCATAGATGCCATTGGAAAAGTTGATCCTGTTGGATATGGATATAAATCTCCAGTAACATCGACTCCTTCTGATTTAGCTTGATCAATCAAACTCATTCTTGCATTGACTTTTCCAGCAGTTTTTTCTGCTGTTCGATGATGTGAAAAATGAACTTTAACAGATGAAAGTTGACCAACAGCAAGTGCTTCAGGAATTCCACCACCTCCAATTGCTCGATCTGTATTCACATCTCTAAGATGCGTCACATAAACCCCTCCAAATTCACTGACAACTTTACATAATTCAACAATCTCTTCGGTATAACTCCAAGCATGAGGATGATAAGTAAGACCAGTGGCAAAGCCTACAGCACCTTGTTCCATGCCCTCTCTGATTAAATCTTTTGCCCTAGACATTAAATCTCCGGACATTCTACGATCTTGAAATCCTAATACTTCTAAATGAAGAGCTCCATGTGCAATCAAATATGCAGTATTTATAGCTGTTTTCTTATGATAATTGCTTCTAAACTCTGCCACTGAAGCAGTCTTCATATCTTCGGGTGGAGAACCCAAAATACCCTTCAAATATCTACTATATTCTAAAAAATTCTTCTTTGACAAAGGTGCATAGGAAAGACCATCTTGACCTAAAATTTCAGTAGTGATCCCTTGCATTAGTCCTTGAGGATGTTGAGGATTAGTAAGTAATACAGCATCAGAATGAACATGTGTATCTATAAACCCAGGAGAAACAACCATCCCTTCAGCGTCAATAAATTCTTTACTTTCAGCTAAAGAAAGATCTCCAATTTCGATAATCTTATCACCTTTTATCCCTATATCTCCTTTGTAAGCTGATTTGCCTGTTCCATCTACTATAGAACCACCACGTATTAAAACATCAAACATTTAAATCTCCTCAGAATTTTTTCTATTTTCTTGAATAATAATACCTAACTCATTCAGTTGATCACTATCAATTTCAGATGGTGATTCAAACAAAGGATCTGAAAAACTTTGGGTTTTGGGAAAAGCTATAACATCTCTAATGTTTTCGGTTCCAGCAAGTAACATCACAAGCCTTTCAATACCTCCAGCAATTCCTCCATGAGGAGGAGCTCCAAATTCAAAGGCTTCTAATAAATGCCCAAAACGAGATCGTATATCTTCTAAAGAATGTCCTAAAATTTCAAAGATTTCCTCTTGTAATCTTCTATCATGGATTCTAATACTTCCTCCAGCAATTTCAAGTCCGTTACAAACTAAGTCATAACCTGTAGACTTAATTTGATCTGGAGGAAAATCAGATAAATTGCCTACTTCACCAGCTGGCGAAGTAAATGGATGATGCATAGAATTCCATCTTTCTTCATTTTCATCCCATTCAAACAAAGGAAAATCAACAACAAAGCAAAAATTCAATTTCGCAGGATCCATTAAATCTAATTCTTTTCCTAGATTTAACCTCAATTCACTTAAAGAATTGTTAACAATCTTTTTATTACCTGCTACCAAAAGAAGTAAATCTCCAGGTTGAGCATGAAATTTTTTAAATAGATTCTTTAATTCTATTTCATTAAAAAATTTTTTAGCTGGAGACTTAACGTGTGATTCATCTAAGTCATCGATAGATTTTATTGAGTCAGATATAGAAAAATATACTAAACCTTTCGCGCCATTCATTTTCGCTAAATCAGTTAATTTATCTATTTTTTTTCTAGAAAAACTCGAACCATTTGGAACTACAAATCCTTTTACAATTCCACCTTCCTCAACAGCCGAACTGAAAACTACAAACTTAGATTGTTTTGCGACATCAGAAATTTCAGTCATTAATAAGCCGAAGCGAGTGTCTGGTTTATCACTCCCATAAAAATCAATAGCTTCTTGATAAGTTAATCTAGGAAAAGGAAAAACAATTTCTTTATCCGGTAATAATTCTCTAACTAAACCAGAATATAAATCTTCAACTAAACTTAAAATATCATCTTGTTCTACAAAGCTCATTTCTAAATCAAGTTGAGTAAATTCAGGCTGTCTGTCAGATCTTGGATCTTCATCTCTAAAACAACGTGCAATTTGAAAATATTTTTCAACCCCAGCAACCATCAAAAGCTGCTTAAGTTGTTGAGGAGATTGTGGCAAGGCATAAAAATTACCCGGATAAAGCCTACTTGGAACAACATAATCACGTGCTCCTTCAGGAGTACTTTTAATTAAGATAGGTGTTTCAATTTCTAAAAAATCTTTATCATTAAGAAAACGGCGTATATAACGAACAATTTTATGACGAAGTTTCAAAATAGAAAACATCTTTGAACGGCGTAAATCTAGGTACCTATACTTCATTCGTAATAATTCATCTACATTATCAGACTCATCATTGATATAAAATGGTGGTGTCTTAGACTCATTAAAAACTTCAATTTCACTGATTTTAATTTCCACCTGTCCGGAAGCCAAATTCAAATTTTCAGTTCCTTCTGGCCTTAATCTAACTTCTCCTGAAACTGAAATTACCCACTCAGGTCTTAATTGATTAGCTAGTTTATGAGAATCTACTGAAATTTCAGGGTCAAACACAATTTGTACAAGTCCTGTACTATCTCTTAAATCTATAAAAATCAAACCCCCGTGATCACGTCTTTTGGCTACCCATCCAGATAATTTAACAAGCTTTCCAACTTGTGAGATATCCAATTCTCCACAAGTATGATCTTTTAACAATTTTTCCCCCATTAAAAAAATAAAAATGTATCAAATAGTGATCCCATGATCAGACATTTTTGTCAATTTCACAAAAGTTTCTGTCCTTCTAATACCTGGAATTAAACCAATTTTACTTCTAAGAAAGGCCCCAAGAGCCTCCGAAGTATCCAAAACTACCCAAACAAAAATATCAAAAGTTCCTGTCGTATTGGCAACCCAACTAACTTCATCTAAACTTGACAAACTAGATGCTACAGAAGTGATTTTATCTGGATCAACTTGAACGCCAACCAACGCTTCTGCTTCTAATCCCATTTTAGCTGGATCTGGAACAGCAGAAATATGGATTACCTCTGAATCAATAAGGTGCTTTAATCTCCTTCTTATCGTTCCCTCGCTCACTTCACATTCTCTAGCAATAGTTGCATTAGGAGCCCTGCCATTGGACTGTAAAATTTTAACAATTTTTAAATCTAAAGAATCCATACATCTCTCCAAAAGTTATTTGAATATAATCATACTACTACTTCAAGAACTTTGAAACAAAAAGATGTAATTTTAGGAAAAAATAATTCGTATAAACTATCTTAATTTCAACATAATTAAATAAAATGATATTCCCCCGACTATTAATGTAAACACACTAAAATAACCAGAAAAAAATAATTGGACACAAATACAAACTCCCAATCCCAAAGACCCAATTAACTGAACTTTAAAACCTCTTTTATACTCTGAGATTTTATAAACAATTTCAGATATTGCATATGCTGCAAAAAGTACACCAATCCAATGTATCCAATATAAATATATATCCGACATAATTAATAATACATAACCTATTAGCAACCCTGAAAAAACCGAAATAAATAAGGTTTTCAAAAACAAACCAATAGACATTTTATTCAACACAGATAAAGAAGATTTCCCGCAAGAAATACATCTAACTCCTACCGGAGAATGAACAATACATTTGGGGCAAACAGGAATACTACATCTAACACAAAAAATGTTAGCATTGCTGTGTTTCGAATTACATTTTGATCTATCAAAAAACTTCTTTATCATTGATAAAATTCTTCCTATCTAACCAAAGATTCTTTTTCAAAATATCTCGATCTAATAATAATCGAAAAATTAAAACCTTGAAATAAGATTGATCCCTATTTAATTGTTCAAAATTAGCTAAAAGTCTTTTTATGATAATTAAAAAAAATGATATTGAAATGAACAATATGGGATAAGTTCCATAGTCACCTAATAAAACACTCGATAATAAATAGATAAACCAAATTATTATCCATACAGAAGGTTCAAATAAATTTTTACTAATGGAAAAAGATAATAAACAATTCAAGCCTTGAAGAAAAACTAAAAATAAAACGAATTCCAACCATCCCAAACCCAACAAAATCCCCATAAAAATTGCTATACCCCTACCTCCTCTAAATTTTATGTATGGAGACCAGTTATGCCCTGCCAGCAAAGAAATTCCAACAATATAATGGATTAAATCCTGATTTGGGAAAAAATTTTTGGCTAAGAATATTAGTAAAAACCCTTTAATAAAAAAATCAACAGACCCTCCTAAAATACCAACAAAGAAATTGGTTTGAAACATCAAATTTGTAGCTCCTGAATTTCCTGAACCTACAGATAAAATATTCAACCCAGCAAAATGTTTAGCAAGAATATATGCGGTAGGAATACTACCGAACATATAAGCAAATAAAATATAAATACTTTCCATCAAAAAATTCTGAAAAATGTGATGTCAATTTCCCAATAATAAAAAATCTTCAACTGGAGGACCAACTAGCCCAGGTAAAACTTCGTCAGCTGCTCCATTTCCATGATAATCAGAACCTCCGGTACATATAAGGTTGTTCTTTTCTGCTAATCTTTTCAACATTGAAACTTGCTCAAGTGAATAATTTTTATAGTAGACTTCTAATCCTTTCAAGCCATATAACTTAAGTTCCATCAATGTTTCATCAAATATTCTAATTGATTCCTCATCATCTCCTTGCATGCAAAATGTAGGATGTGCAAGTGCTGAAACTCCCCCTACCGAATCAATTAATTCAATTGCTTCTTTAGGAGTCATTTTAACCTTACCAGTGTAAGCTAAACCATCTTTTCCTAAATAAGTATCAAAAGCTTCTTCAAAAGATTTTACATATCCTCCAGAAATCATTGCTTTAGCAATATGAGGCCTCCCTACAGTGCCCTCTCCAGCAAAAGATTTAACTACGTTCCAATCGATATTAATTCCAAGTTTTTTGAGAACAGAGATTGTTTCCTGAGTTCTAGAAACTCTGTCATTTTTAAATTCAGATAAAATTTTTTGTAATCGCATATCTTGAAAATCTATATAATAACCAAGAATATGCATCTCATTTTGACTACTTAATTCAATACCTGGAATTACTTCAAGGCCATCAATGTGTTTGGCAATTTCAATTGATTCTTGAATTCCATCAGTGCAATCGTGATCTGTAACAGAAATATGTTTTAACCCATTTTTATAACATAAGTTTACAAGATCTTTAGGACTTAAAACACCATCTGAATAAGAGGTATGTAAATGTAAATCTACGGCAATTTCATAACTCATAATTCTATTATCTCATCGATTCTAGAAATAGAAATTGCCTTCCCTGAAATATCATCAATATCTATTAAAACACTATTGAATTGTACTAGCGAAGATTGTTTTACTTTCATTCTGGTTGGCATTTGATTTCTGAATTTAAAAATAGCAGGATCAGGGTCAAATCCAATAACAGAATTTAAAGCACCTACCATACCAAGGTCAGAAACAAATGCAGTTCCTTTAGGCAATATACAATCGTCAGCAGTAGGAACATGAGTATGAGTTCCTACTACAGCAGTAACTTTCCCATCTAAAAAATGTGCAAGAGCAGCTTTTTCTGATGTTGCTTCTGCGTGAAAATCAATCAAAATCTTTTTTGTAGATAATTTAGAAATGATTTCTTCTGAAATCTTAAAAGGACAATCAAATTCACCTACAAAAAGCCTGCCGATCAAGTTGATTATTACAATATCTCCCAAATCAACCCACCCATTCCCTGGCGCTGTTTCAGGATAATTTGCAGGCCTAAGTAACCTAGGTTCTTTTTCTATAAAACCTAATATCTCTTTTTGATCCCAAATATGGTTCCCTGAAGTAATTACATCCACTCCCGTTAATTGCAATTCGCGAGTAATACTTTGAGTAATACCAAAGCCACCAGCTGAATTTTCACCATTAGCAATCACTAAATCAATATTTAAAGATTTTCTTTTGCTTGAAAGAAATTGTTTGACAGCATCCCTTCCGTTTCTTCCAACCATATCTCCAATCATCAATACCCGCAAAATTAAACTCCCAATAAAAAAATTCTACTTAAATTTACTGATTAGATTTTAAATCTAATCAGCTAGCAATTTCAACTGACCTTTTTTCACGTACCACTGTTACTTTGATTTGGCCAGGATAAGCTAACTTTTCTTCAATCTCCTTAACTATTTCACTAGCCAAAACTGCAGCTTCAGCATCATCAATTTTTTCAGGCTCTACCATTACTCTAATTTCCCTACCTGCCTGAACTGCAAAACATTTTTCTACTCCATCAAATCCAGATCCAATAGCCTCAAGAGCTTCCATCCTCTGAACATAATTTTCAACTGTATCTCTTCTTGAACCAGGTCTTGCTGCACTGATAGCATCAGCAGCAGCCACTAAGAATGATTCCGCTGTAGAATGTTCATCATCATGATGTTCCCTAATACATGCACAAACACTTTGTCCTATTCTATTTTTCCCTGCAATATCTGCACCAATTTGAGCATGTGGGCCTTGAATTTCATGAGATAAAGATTTTCCTATATCATGGAGAAACCCTCCCATCATTGAAACGCCTGGATCAGCACCAATTTCATGCGCCAGGGTTGAAGCTAAATAAGCAACTTCTATACTATGTTTCAAAACGTTTTGACCATAACTATATCTATAATTCAAAGAGCCCATCAATCTTGTCAATTCTCTATTGATTCCACGTAAACCTAAATCAAGAATAGTATCCTGTCCCATCTTTCTGATATTATCCATTAAATCTTTTTCAGTCCTAAAAACTACTTCCTCTATCCTGGCTGGCTGAATCCTTCCATCTAAAACTAATTTTCCAATAGACAACCTAGCTACTTCTTTCCTGATAGGATCAAAACAACTTAAAGTTACAGACTCTGGAGTATCATCGATAATTAGATCAACACCAGTTGCTTTTTCTATAGCACGAATATTTCGCCCTTCTCGGCCTATTAAGCGACCTTTCATTTCATCATTTGGCAATGTAACAGTAGTAAGAGTTTGCTCAGAGACAACATCAGAAGCTAACCTCTGAATCGCACTTGAAACCATTTCAATTGCTTTGTCATTTGATTCTTCAGAGATTCTATCTTCAATCTCTTTATACCTAACCGCCAAATCATGCTGAATCATTTCTTCAGTTCTGGCCATAATTGCATCGCTGGCTTCGGAAACCGAAAGCCCTGAAAGTTCCTCTAAATCATTCAAAGCCTTTTGTTCAATATCTTTAATTTTCTCTTCAACAGAGCTAATTTCTTCAGCTCTTCTAGATATCTCCTTATCCTTACGATCCAAATTGCTAGAACGACGATCAACGTTATCTTCCTTATTTGACAAACGTTGTTCAGATCGTTGAAGATCTAACCTTCTTGACTTCAATTCATTTTCCATTTCAGAACGAATACTGATTACTTCCTCTTGAGCAGCCAAAACCATCAAACGTTTTTCTTCTTCAGCACTCTTTAATATCTCTGAAGCCTTATCTAAAGCTAGACCATTCCTCCTATGATTCATTAACATTCTGTACAGAATGGTTAAAAGTGTTCCTATAATTAAACCGGAAAGGGCAGTGAGTACAATTAATACCGTAGTATTCATATCCCACCTTCCTTTCTAATCACATATTACTTTGTGATAGCATAAATAGTATGATGTGAAGTAGCTACTGTCAAGCTAATCGAACGAAATATATTCAGTTTAAATTATCTGACTTCCAGAAAGAACAAAATTATGAAAAAAATTCAATTGCTTTATATTGATTAAAAATGTTAAATTTCCCAAAATTTTCACCAAAACATCTCATTTCTCCATTTAATAATCCAAAATATAAAATTTTGTGGTTTTCAAATATGATTTCGTATCAATCGAGATGGACTCAACTTATAGTTTCAAACTGGATAGTGTTAGAGATTACAAACTCACCGTTCTTGGTTTCATTAGTAGCATTTTTTGGAACAATTCCTTTATTTATTATTGGAATTTTTGGTGGTCAATTAGCCGACCAACTCCCCAGAAAAAAAATGCTTTTGTTTACAGCACTAATTTCTCTAATCACTTCTCTAATTCTCCTTCTTGAAATAATTACAAATTCAATTGAATATTGGCATGTATATATCTCTATCACAATAATAGGAATTAGTTGGTCTATCGACATGCCTTCTCGTAGATCATTGATACACGACTTTATGGGCGATAAACCAATAGCAAACGGAATAGCCTTAGATTCTATAGGAATCAGTTTAGCTACTATCATTGGCCCTGCATTGGCTGGAATATTAATTTCAATATATGGAATAAGTAGTGGATTATTTCTTATTTGTATTTTCTATATTGTGTCTATATTTTTAATTAATTTAATTCCCTCCACTCCGGCAATCAATCAAAATTCTAAAGGAAAATTACTTAAAATCCAAACAAAAGAAATAATAAATCTATTAAAAGCTTATCCTATTATTGTCCCTACAATATTTCTAACTGTAATAATGAATCTTTTGATGTTCCCGTATACTTTCATTCTACCAGTAATCGCAAAAAACACACTGGAACTAGGGCCTGATCTAATGGGAATTCTACAGTCAACTCCAGGAGCAGGAGCAATGATTGGGACAATACTGATATGTTCCATGCCCAAAATACCGAATCACTTTAAAATTTACTACATTGGATGTTTAATTTCTTTTTTAGGAGTTTTTTGTTTCGCTATTTCAACAAATTTTATTACATCAAGTATGATATTAATCTTTATAGGATTAGGTACTGCTGGGTTCGCATCAATGCAATCTACAATTATACTTACCAACACACCTTACAATAAAAGAGGACTAGGTTTGGGATTGATCACTATAGCTATAGGAAGTGGTCCATTTGGAGCATTATTTGTAGGTCAAGTTGCAGAAATTTTCAGCCCCCAATATTCACTGATTTTAAATTCCTCATTAGGCATATCATTAACAGTTTTTGCCATTGCTTTATTCAAATTTAGAAAAAAATTTCAACAGATTTTTTAATTAACAGCTTTTGAAATGCACATTTCTCAATTAACTGCAAAAACTTCGAAAAAATCAAGCATTAACAATTTGTGTAAGATGTTAGATATAATTGATATTTGACCTAAATTAAACTAAAACAATATAATTCATTTTGGAAATTATATACTTCCCATGAGGTTAAAATGCTCTTTGACGATAAAGTAATGGAAGAATGCGGTGTGGTAGGCGTATATTCAACATCTCAAGAAGTTTCAAAATTAACGTTTTTTGCCCTTTATGCACTTCAACACAGAGGACAAGAAAGTGCGGGTATAGCTTCATTTGATGGTACCGAAATAAATATTTTCACATCAATGGGCTTGGTTTCGCAAGCAATACACGGTGATGACTTACTTGAATTAAAAGGTGATAAAGCAATTGGCCATACCAGATATTCAACTACCGGAAGTAGCAATATTAGAAACGCACAACCTATAATTTCAGAAGGCCCAGAAATCAAAATTGCTCTAGCACATAACGGAAATGTCGTTAACGCAAAAGATATCAGAGAAGAGTTGATTCAATGGGGATGTGATTTTTCATCTGGTAGCGATTCAGAAATTATCGCAAACCTAATTACCCATTCTCCACACACTTCTTGGACTGAAAGAATTTCCTATCTGATGAGAAAATTAAAAGGAGCATATTCTCTGACAATCTTGACAGAAAAAGGAATAATTGGAATTAGAGATCCATTGGGAGTTAGGCCTTTATGTGTTGGAAGCTTAAACGAAGGATTTATACTTGCATCAGAAAGTTGTGCATTAGACAACCTTGGAGCGAAATTCATTAGAGAAATTGAACCTGGAGAAGCAGTTCTAATTAATGAAAATGGGATCCAATCTATTTTCAAATCAACTGAAAAAAATTGTAATTCATGTATATTTGAACACATTTATTTTGCCAGACCAGATAGTATTCTAGATGACCAATTGGTTTATAATAGCAGAATGCTAATGGGATCTGAATTAGCAAAAGAACATCCTGTAGATGCTGATTTTGTGATAGGGATTCCAGACTCTGCCACTGCAGCAGCTGTTGGCTATTCTCAAGAATCAGGAATTCCTTATTCTGAAGGACTTGTAAAAAATAGATATGTTGGAAGAACTTTTATTCAACCTGATCAAAAACTCAGAGATTTAGGAGTAAAGACCAAATTAAATCCTTTGACAAATTTGATTTCGGGTAAAAGACTAGTAGTTGTAGATGACAGTATAGTTAGAGGAACTACAACTCCTCATGTAGTAAAACTGCTTAAAAATGCAGGAGTTTTAGAAGTTCATCTAAGGATTACAGCCCCTCCTATCAAATTCCCTTGCCAATTAGGAATCGACATGGCAACAAAAAAAGAACTCATAGCTGCAAATATGTCAATAGAAGAAATTTGCAACTTCGTAGGAGCAGATTCTTTAGGTTATTTAAGTCTAGAAGGATTAATGAAAACTATGAATAAACCTTCCTCTGAATATTGTACAGGTTGTTTCACGGGAGATCACCCTGTACCATTCCAATTGGAATTAGACAAACTAAATCTTGAATTATAAGAAAAAAACTTCCTATGAATAGTTATCAATCTTCCGGTGTCAACAGAAATTCTGCTAATCAGGCAAAAAAATTAATAGCTCAAGCAGTTTCTGAAATACATGGTACTTCAACGGGAAATTTAATCGGCAAATTTGGCGCTAGCTTTGATCTTTCAAAATATGAATCTCCAATTTTAATCTCAAGTACTGATGGAGTTGGTACAAAAACTAAATTAGCATCCATGACAAATAATTTCAATTATATAGGTTTTGATATAGTAAACGCTTGTGTGAATGACATATTAGTTAATAGAGCAAAACCATTATTTTTCCTTGACTATATAGGAACTAGTAAAATTGTCCCAGAAACTATCGGCAAAATTGCTAGAAGTATAGCATCTGCCTGCTTAGAAAATGAATGTCAACTTATAGGTGGTGAAACTGCTGAAATGCCTGGAATATATACTGGAGAAGATTTTGATTTGGTAGGATTTGTAGTAGGAGTATTGGATGATTCAAAAATCTGCGATAACACCAAAGTTAAAAAAGGGGATGTTTTAGTAGGATTACCTTCAAATGGAATTCATACAAATGGATTTTCTCTTATACGAAACGTCTTCAAGTTAGATAAATTTCCTTCCCGGCTATCTCAATTTGAACCTTCACTAAATTCAACTTTAGGAGACGAATTACTAAAACCCCATATAAGCTATCTTAAGCAAATAAATCAATCAGCAAAAAAAGTAAAAGCTATATGCCATATCACAGGCGGAGGCTTTTATGAAAATCTACCTAGAGTTCTACCATCAAATGTTACCGCTAAATTATATCCTTCATCTTGGGACATACCTAATATTTTCAATCTAATACAAAATGAAGGAAATGTATCTGATGAAGAAATGTGGAATGTGTTTAATATGGGGATGGGAATGATTTTGATAGTCTCGTCAGAAAATTTGCCAAATATACTTTCAAGCATACCTGAAAGTACAAAAATTGGAGAACTTATAGAAAAAAATAATCATCAAGTAATAATTGATGGAATTGAATCAAATTAGAGGAATCAATGAGAGCTATTATAAGTGTATCAAACAAAAATGGCCTGCAAAATTTTGCCAGAAATTTAGTTGATTTAGGTTTCGAAATTATTAGTACTGGAGGTACTAAACAGTTTTTAGAAAATAATCAGATTCCTGTAACTGCAGTTTCAGAAATTACAAAATTCCCTGAGATTTTAGATGGTAGAGTCAAAACTTTACATCCTTCAATCCATGGCGGTATTTTGGCTAATAATAATAATAAACATAAAAATGAACTGTCTCAACATAATATTGATTCAATTGATTTGGTAATAGTCAACCTTTATCCATTCATAGAAACCATCAGAGAAGAAAAAACAACTTTAGAAAAAGCTATAGAAAATATCGATATTGGTGGTCCCACTATGATTCGGGCTGCAGCAAAAAATTTCTTAAATGTTATCCCAGTGATTGATCCTGATGATTATCAATGGATTTATGAATCAATGAAAAATTCCAAATCACCTAAAAAATCTATCACTGTGTCTCAAAGAAAAAGTTTAGCAGTCAAAGCATTTGAACACATATCTGTTTACGATGCTACAATTACAAACTATTTAAAAGATGATTCTGATGAATATTTTGGAACATATCAACCTTTTGGTTTTGTAAAAAAGCAAAATTTAAGATACGGCGAAAATCCTCATCAAAAAGCTGCAGTATATTCAAATCCATCTATGAAGAATGGGATTGTAAATTCTGAACAACTCCATGGTATTGAAATGTCGTTCAATAATTACCTAGATGCTGATGCTGCAGTTGAATTAGTTTCTAATTTCGAAAATCATGCAGTAGTAATAATTAAACATAATAATCCATGTGGCCTATCAATCAATTCTGATCAAAGCATAGCCTATCAAATGGCTTATCAAGCTGACCCTGTTTCAGCTTATGGCGGAATTGTTGGATTTAACTCTGAAGTAACTGAAAAAACTGCATCAACTATGAAAGGAATATTCTTTGACGTAATTGTTGCCCCAAAGTTTACTGATGGAGCTTTAGAAATATTAAAAAAACGAAAAAAATCTAGAATAATTTCAGTAAATCCAAATAAAGAATCTGATTTAACTCCAGAAATAGATATCAAATTAATTTCTGGAGGTGCATTAATCCAAAAAAAAGATTCCTTAACAGAAAATCATAATCAATGGCAGTTTGTTTCAAAATTACAACCAAGCCAAGATGATCTATCAGATTCAACTTTTGCTTGGACAATCGCAAAATATGTGAAATCTAATGCTATTATTCTAGCCAAAAACCACACACTTCTAGGAATGGGAGCCGGACAACCTAATAGAGTCTCAAGTTTAGAAATCGCATTAAAACAAGCAGGAAACAAAAGTCAATCAAGCATTTTAGCTTCAGATGCTTTCATCCCATTTCCTGACACTATCGAGTTAGCAAATCAAGGAAATATTTCTTGTATTATTCAACCTGGAGGATCTATCCGCGATAAAGAGGTTATTGAAAAAGCAAATGAGCTAGAAATCAAAATGATCTTTACCGGTGTTAGGCATTTTAGACATTAAACTTCTATGAAAAAATCACTAGACATTGTATTACCAGTATATAACGAACAATCCATACTTAAACAAAGTGTGTCTATAATTTGTGAATTTATAATAAACAATCTTACATCTTATGATACAAATATAATTATTATTGATAATGGCTCAACAGACTCAACTTTTGAAATTGCAAATCAGCTAACAAAATCTCATCATAATATAAAAGCAAAAAAAATAAAAACTAAAGGCCGTGGGATTGCTTTGAAAACTGCATGGTCTGAAAGTTCTTCAGATCTACTTTTATATATGGATGTAGACCTCTCTACAGATCTCTCCTCTCTCAAACCATTAATTTATGAGATTGATTTTAATAACTTTGATATAGCTATAGGATCCAGACTTTTAAAAAACTCCGTCGTTTCTAATAGAAAATTTCTTAGAACTTTAACCTCAAAAACATATTCTTTTCTAACTAGATTTTTATTCCTAAGTAAAATTCGCGATTTTCAATGCGGTTTTAAAATAATCAACAAACATACAGCAAATACTTTACTACCAAAAATTAAAGATTCTGGATGGTTTTTTGATACAGAGTTATTATTATTAGCTGAGAAAAAAAAATTCAAAATAAAAGAAATCCCCGTAAATTGGACTGATGACCGAGACAGCAAAGTCAATGTAATAAAAACAATAATTGAAGACATTAAAGGACTTATCAGGATGAGAATTTGGGGATTATAAATTCTTATTTCAAATTCCAACCAAATTAATAGGATTCTCCCTAGTTAAAGAAATTAATTCTTCAGGTTTCATGCCAACATTTAGTAATTCTGCAATTGCCATTCTCATTCCTTCAGCTGGAACAGGATTTAACCATTGGCCAAAATCTGTAGTTAACACACAACTATGAATCCCAACCTTCCTTATCATTTGTGAAAAATCCTTAACAGTTGCCAGTGTTCTAGATGGAGTACAAGCTAAAAAGGCAAATTCAATTTTAACTCCTAAATTTACTAGTTCAAGCTGTTGGTCAAGTTCAATAAATGACAACGGATGACTTAGTAGCATCTTTTCAATTTTCATATCTTTTGCAGTTTTGAAAAGTAATCTAGAATCATTAAAATTAATGTGCCCGGAAGAAATCAATAAATCTCTAGATTTAACTATCTCTAATATTTCTAAAACAGGATTTGTTAATTTACCTAATTCATCAGTCAATAATGGATGGTTTTGGCCAAATGGTATATCCGCAGGAAACCAAACTACTTTAGCCCCCATATCAGCCGCTGATTGAACTGCTTTAGGATTAATTCCACCAACTTCGTCATTCAAAGTAATCGAACTAATAACGGTCAAATCTGGATAAATATCATTTAACATCATAGCTATAGGTGCGGTAGAATAATGGTGAGATTTTAAAACAAAACCTTTCATTTGAAACTCTTGAGCATATCTAGCTGTTTCCAATGGGCCAAGCCTTAACTTGGATTTATCATCTGGACCAGAATGTACATGTAAATCAAAAGAACCATGTAAGACATCTTCTACTATTCTATTTGAATTAATATTTTCCAAACTTAACCTCGAGCATAAATAAAGTATACTTAAAAAGATATCTGAAATTCAATCAAAAACATCCTTTTTAAAAAAAAGGAAATACACTTTAAACAAAAGTTAAAATGGTTCACTAAAAAATTTTTAATTAATCTATACATTAAAAAGATATAAAATTCTCAACAAAAATTAGTAACTTAACTTAATTAACTTGATCAAATCTACTAAAAAACATTGACATAAGTCGTGTCAACCTATACACTCATCAAATAATATTAAGCCTATATCTGAAATAGAAAATAATGGATTTTTTTACACACACTAAATTGGGGAAAATTATACAAAGAGAATATCATTTTCAACAGCCTGATATTCAAGAAGGTGTGTATATCATTAGCGTCGCTGCCAAAATCTTAGAAATGCATCCACAAACTCTTAGAAAGTATGAAAGGTTTGGACTTATTTCTCCGACTAGAACAGTGGGTATGTTAAGGCTTTACTCTGAGGAAGACATTGCAAGATTGAAATTAATTAAACGTCTTGCTGGAGAACTAGGTATCAATTTAGCCGGAATACATCTAATACTGGGAATATTTAATAAATTACTAGCAATGAGAAATTCTATTCCTGAACTTAAGTCACAGGCTGACCAAGAATTTATAGCAAAAAATTTAAATGAAATTCTGGATATTCTGCAAAACAGCCAGTGAAATTAAACCTCAATTTCCATAGAAAGACCTATGAATAAAAAATCATCACGTCAAAAAAATAGCAATCAAGATAATTGTAAAGAAGATAATAATATCTACTCAGAAGAGTCAGATTCTGAAACTAACAAAAAACTTACAAAAGACCAAATTATCGAACAATTAAGAAATGAAATCGTATCAATCAATGATGAAAAAACACAATTGCAGCAAGTAGCTCAACGATCTCAAGCTGATCTAATTAACTACAAAAACAGGACGGAACAAGAAAAAACTGATATAAGAGAAAAAAGTAAACACAACATAATATTGAAATTAATAACGGTAGTAGATGATGTAGAACGTGCTATAGCTTCTTTGCCTAAAAACTCAGATTCAGATGTATGGCAAACTGGAATTGAATTGATACAAAAAACTCTAGTAAATGCACTAGAATCCGAAGGAGTTTCAAAAATTAACCCACTCAATCAAACATTTGACCCTTTCACTTGCGAAGCAATTCTATATCAGGAAACAAAAAATGCAACTGAAGGGCAAGTAATTGAAGTTATAAGAACAGGATATATGATCAATGAAAAAATACTACGACCTGCCCAGGTAGTAGTTGCTCAAAATGAAACTAATAAAAATCAGGAGGAAAATAACAATGCCTAAAATTCTAGGAATCGACCTTGGTACAACTAATTCTTGTATGGCAATCATAGAAGCTGGAGACCAAAAAGTTTTAGAAAACAGTGAAGGAGCCAGAACCACCCCATCTGTAATAGGTTTAAACACAAAAACCGCAGAAAGATACGTGGGACTAACTGCAAAAAGACAATCCATCACCAACCCTGAAAATACAATATTTTCAGTTAAAAGATTGATGGGTAAAAAATTCCAAGAAAAAAGTGTACAAGACATATCTAAATCTGTTCCATTTGAAATTATCAAAAATTCAAATGGAGATGCTTATGTGAAAATGGGTGATAAAAATCATGCCCCTCCGGAAATATCAGCTATGATATTGCAAAAACTGAAACAAGATGCAGAAGCAAAAATTGGTGAAAGCATCACTCAAGCTGTAATCACTGTTCCTGCATATTTCAATGATAGCCAAAGAAATGCTACAAAAGATGCAGGGAAAATTGCCGGACTTGAAGTACTAAGAATAATCAATGAACCAACAGCAGCTTCTCTAGCTTATGGACTAGATAAAAAAACTGATGAAACTATAGCTGTATATGATTTGGGTGGAGGTACATTTGATATAACAATATTGCAAATTGGAGATGGTGTATTTGAAGTTAAATCTACCAATGGAGACACCAATTTAGGTGGAGATGATTTTGATGAAAAATTAATTGAATGGATTATAGAAGAATTTAAAAAAGATCAAGGAATAGATTTAACTAATGATCGAATGGCATTACAAAGATTGAGAGAAGCTGCAGAAAGAGCGAAAATTGAACTCTCAACTCTAACGCAAACTGAAATAAATCTTCCTTTCATTACTGCTGATTCATCTGGCCCAAAACATTTAATTATGAATCTTACGAGGTCAACATTTGAGCAATTAGTTGCAGAACTAATAGAAAAAACTCTATCCCCATGTAAAAAAGCTTTGAAAGATGCTGGAATTCCTGCTAGTAAAATAGACGAAGTTGTTTTAGTAGGCGGAATGACTAGAATGCCTGCAATACAGGAGAAAGTTCAAAAGCTATTCGCTAAAGAGGCTCATCAAGGAGTGAACCCAGATGAAGTCGTAGCAATAGGTGCTGCCATACAGGGTGGAATCCTTCAAGGTGACATCCAAGATCTCTTACTATTAGATGTAACCCCTCTAACATTGGGTATCGAAACATTGGGCGGCGTCACTACTTCATTAATACCTAGAAACACAACAATACCTACTGCAAAAACCGAAACATTTTCAACTGCTGCAGACAACCAAACTAGCGTTGAAGTTCACGTACTTCAAGGTGAACGTACTATGTCGACTGAAAACAAAACTATTGGACGTTTTATGCTAGACGGTATAGTTCCAGCAGCAAGAGGTGTGCCACAAATTGAAGTCACATTTGATATTGATGCTAATGGCATCTTAAATGTTTCCGCAAAAGATAAAGGAACCGGTAAAGAACAAAAAATTACCATCACGGCAAGCTCAGGAATTAGTGAAGATGAAATTGAGAAAATGGTAAACGAAGCTGAACAACACGCTGAAGATGACAAAGAAAAAAGAGAAGCAATAGAATTAAAAAATAACGCTGAAAATATAGCTTATTCTGCCGAAAAACTTATTGCAGATAATGCTGATAAAATTGAAGAATCAGACAAAACTCAACTAGAAGAAGATATAAAATCACTTAGGGATGTTTTAGCTGATGATAGTTCTGAGAATTCTCAAATTCAAGAAAAAATAGATGCACTACAAACATCTATGCAAAATATAGGTGGGAAAATTTACGCTGCTCAACAAGAAAATAGCGAAACACCAACTGACAGTGAGTCTGAAGAAAATTCTGAAAGTAAAAGTGATGATGATGATACAGTTGAAGGAGAGTTTAAAGAAGTATAAATGTTTCAACTTAATAAGTATCCAAGTTAATAATGGAAAATAATCAACAGTTTAATCGAGCCTTAGAACATTCTTTAATTGTTCGTTTCCCCAAACAACGTCTCGCGACTTTTGGGTCAACAAATATTAAATATTATGTTCTAACTCAACCTGTGTACCAAAGTCATGATTCCAAAGAAAAAGAAACTGTGATACGTACAGGAAGAGTAATAGCTGAAAAACCTAAAATAATCACCCCACATTATGCTATGAATCTTGAAGGATTTAGTAAAGATGCTTATGAATTTTTCAATCAAGTAATCACTGACGATGGAGGCAATAATCCAGGAATTTTATACTCTTATAAAAATGAAACTGGACAAACAGATATTGTACATGGCCTCCCCAACGAAGTTGCTGACAGAATCACCAACGATCTAAATAAAAAACAGGAAGAAATGTCAGTAGTAATTATTGGCCAAGACTCTTTGTGGGATATTAGTATATTAAAATTTATTTATGAATTTACTGCTTCCTCGATTTCAGATAATTTGAAACAGTTGCAATCAAAAGGATTACTTAATCCTGAACCTTCATATGGTGGCATACCAAAAGCTGTGGCTCAAAATATTGAAAATTTATTTTTCGAAGTAAAAAATGGTGCAGATCCAAACATACTAAAAAAAGAATTAGACAGATGGAACATATTTAATTACTATGAAGATCGGTTCTTAGATCTATTCTCAAAATAACAGAATCCTTACCGCATAATTATGTATATAACAAAACAAATATGTTACAATTTCACGATAAATTATAAGTTTGGTGATTAAATTAAATGAATAGACCACCTGAACCAGAAATAGACTTAAATAAATTACTTGGGTCAATTTTTGGTGGCAAAAAAGGTAATAAAAAAAGTAATCCCGGAAGATTGTTATTTATAGAAATTATCATTGTCTTAATAGCAGTTGCTTTATGGGGTGCAAGCGGTTTTTACCAGGTTCAACCTGGTCAACAAGCAGCATTGCAGTGGCTTGGAAAATTCGATTCAATTCAAGGAACTGGTCTTCATTGGTGGTATCCTGCCCCTATCGGTAAAAGAACTGTTGTTTCAGTTGAAGAAATTCGCAGACTTGAAATTGGCTTCAGAGATGACACTGAAGTACCTAGCGAATCTTTAATGATCACCGGAGATGAAAACATTGTTGACGCACAACTTTTAGTTCAATACGACATAGCATCTATCGAGAAATTTCTTTTTAAGACCGCTGACCCTAATGGTTTAGTATTAAAAAGTGCTGCAGAATCATCATTAAGACAAATAGTAGGACAGCGCAACATCGATGATGTCTTAACAACCGAAAAAGAAGCTGTTCAAGCTGATACAAAAGTAATGTTGCAAGGTTTAATGGATAAATACGAAACAGGTATACGAATTAGAGAAGTGAAGTTGCAAACCGTTAGACCGCCTAACCAAGTACAAGATGCATTTGATGATGTAGTCAGAGCTAGAGAAGACAAAGAAAAAATTATCAACTTAGCTCAGGCTTACGAAGCTGATGTCTTACCTAAAGCAAGAGGTACAGCAACAAAACTCATACGAGAAGCTGAAGCATATAAGCAACAACTGATCAATATTGCCACAGGTAAAGCTGATAAATTTTTATCTGTTTTAACTGAATACAAAAAAGCTCCAGATGTTACAAGAACCAGATTATATTTGGAAGCAGTTGAAGGTTTTCTTCCTGGTATAAATAAAATTTTAGTTAATGATAATACTAATCTAGTTTTGGTTAATAATAGTGATAGCACTAGTAAACAACTCATCCCCTTCTCTACTCCTCCTAAAGAAACTTCTGAAGAAACTTCTGGAGGTGAGTAAAACATTATGAGATTCATAACAATATTCTTTCCATTATTAATAATTTTATCCATAATTATTGCTGGCCAAGCATTATTCGTTGTAGATGAAACTGAAACTGCAATTGTTACTAGATTTGGAGATCCAATTAGACCTTCAATTACATCTCCAGGTTTGTATGCAAAAACACCATTTATAGACACGGTAACTAAATTTGATAAAAGAAATACTTTATTCGATGCCGCTCCTGATTCTTTGCTAACATCAGATAAAAAACGATTGATTATTGATGCTTATGCTATAGGTAAAATAGTTGATCCGCTACAATTTTTTAAAACAGTAAAAACTCCAAGAGGAGCTGTCACAGCTGCTACCGGAATTATAGCCTCTGATTTAAGAAGTGAAATTGCAAATGATCTACAAATCGACGTTATTAAATCAAATAGACAAAAAATTATGGAAGCAGTAACTATTGCTTCAGCTGAAAAAATAATTGACTTCGGAATACAAATCAGTGACATCAGGGTCAAAAGAGCTGATTTTCCTGATGAAACACTTAATGCAATATATGACAGAATGCGAGCTGAAAGAGCTAGAAAAGCAAATGAAGAACGTGCTGAAGGTGAAAAACGAAGTTTAGAAATTCGTGCTGAAGTAGACAAACAAGCTACCGTCATTGAATCTGAAGCGATCAAAAAATCAAATCAAATTATGGGTGAAGGTGATGCTGAAGCGATCAAAATTTACGCTGATGCTCTAGAGAAAGATCCAGAGTTTTTTGATTTTACAAAATCATTAGAAGTTTACACAAAAATCTTAAAAGACAATTCCACTATAATCCTATCTTTGGATAGCGATTTATTTAAATACATGACACAAGAATAAAAAGTTTCTAAATAACTTTTTAGTTGATTTTGGTTTAATTAATTAAAAATTTATTGCTTGATCAATTTTTATTTTGAGTTTTCATAATATAAACTCTATTCATGCATGACTTTAAAATAAATATTCAGATTCAAACCCGATACCAAAATAAAGAACTTAAAAATTTGTTGCGTCAAATAGCCTTAACGACCTTATCAAATTTCTTTCAAATTCAAAGAGATACCCTTTCAATAGATATCATCATTTCTAATGACACTCTCTTACATAATCTAAATCAAGAATTCATGGGAGAAGACTCACCAACAGACGTCTTAGCATTTCCAGCAAAATCCTCCAAATCAGATCCATCATACTCCGTAAATTCACAAATCCAACTTTTAAGCCCAGACAACAACCATATATACCTCGGAGAAGTGTATTTATCTTACCCTCAAGCAAAAAAACAGGCCAAACAACATCACCATAGCTTAGATCATGAGATCACAACTTTGATTGTACATGGTATTCTACACATACTGGGATTTGACCATACTAATATTAAAGAAAATTTTGAAATGGAACAGGCAACAAAATTTTTGTTGAATCAAATAATTAACAAAGGTTAAATACTTTAGCAATGCAAGAAGTTTTATATAGAAAATGGCGTCCAAAAAACCTTGACCAAGTTGTAGGTCAAGAACATATGGTTAAAACCTTAGAATATGCTATTGAACAAAATAGACTATCTCATGCATACCTATTTTGTGGACCAAGAGGGACTGGAAAAACTAGTACCGCAAGAATTCTAGCAAAATCAATTAACTGTAAAACACCTATTAACACACAGCCCTGTGACACATGTGCAACATGTATTTCTTTTAACAAATCAGATACTTTAGACCTTATTGAAATAGATGCTGCTAGCAACAGGGGAATTGAAGATATCAGAAATATAAAAGAAAAAATATACATTCTTCCTACACAGGGAAAATTCAAAATTTACATTATCGATGAAGCTCATATGCTAACTGATCCCGCATTTAATGCACTCCTTAAAACTTTAGAGGAACCGCCTGAGCATGTTATATTCATTTTGGCAACAACAGAATCTCATAAATTACCTCTAACAATAATCTCAAGATGCCAAAGATTTGATTTTAAAAGAATTTCAATGGAAATCATGATTACTAAACTAAACCAGCTATGTGCATCTGAAAATGTTACTGTGTCAAATGAAGCCCTCCAGCTAATTTCTAGGAAAGCTTCAGGTAGCTTAAGGGATGCTGAAAATATATTAGAACAAGCAATAATTTCATATGGAAATTCAATTTCTGAAACCCAAATTTCATCATTTTTAGAACTCAATACTAATAATTCTGAAATAGACCTAATTACAAATTTAATAACTAAACCTATCGCTGAAGGATTAAAAATTATTATCAATTTCTCAGATTCAGGCGGTAATATTAAACAATTTAACTCGCAAATAGTTGATGTTTTAAGAGCAGTAACTTTGGTAAAAGCTGGGGTAAATATCTCATCACAAGGTTATAGCGAAGAAATACAAAAACAAATTTCAAAGTTATCTAATTTATCTACCTTAGAATCTTTGAGTAAAATTACAAAAATTTTCTCAGAACCTCTATTACATACTAATGAAACAACTTCTCTAAACCTAGAACTAGCATTTATTCAAAGCCATACTTTAATAAATCAAAATTCAAGTCCTTTAAAAATTCCATCTCACCTCCAAAAAAGCAATGAAAATCCTCAAAACTCAATGCCAGCAAAAAATACTCCTCAAAAAAATCACACTACTAATCAACCTACTGTGATCCA
>TARA_B100000686_G_scaffold84742_1_pt1 | contig 48911 bp, 51 predicted proteins | sample TARA_B100000686 | Tara Oceans TARA_B100000686 (sample SAMEA2622733) | marine metagenome | biome: marine biome (ENVO:00000447); feature: marine epipelagic mixed layer (ENVO:xxxxxxxxx); material: "saline water (ENVO:00002010), including plankton (ENVO:xxxxxxxx)" | depth 150 m
GTTGTTTGTTAACAATCTTTTCCCAGTTTCTCTTATCTGTACTAGCTTTAACATCTACCAATCTATAAAAATTTTCTGTTTCTGTTTTAATCAAAATTTTAGAACTAGGTATCCCTTCAAAGCCCAAATCCAAAGATACAGTTGTTAAAGATAAATTTTTATCATTAACAATATTCGAATTTAAAATATCCCAAGAAGTTTCTTCAGCTAGAATCTCTTTAGAAAAGAAAACTTCAACATCTGATATTGATAAATCTCCTTTCCCGCCATCATCTATCTTAATACGCAAAAATTGTGATTTAGAATCTAAATATTTTACTGCTGTATCCCGGAAAGAAAAGTCAGCATTTCTAAATCCAGATATTTCCCCAGATCCAATTTTTTTCCATTGTATTTTATCAATACTTGATTCAATTGAAACTTTACGACTAAAATTTTCAGACAAGCTAATTATATTCACTTGATTATGAATTGTAGTTAAATTACCTAAATCTAAAATAACTGTATTAAATTCATTTTTTAAAAAGCTATTCTCTACAATTTTACTTTTTAAAAGTGTTTCACTAAACGAACCTAATTTCACTTCTATGCTGTAAGGCATTTCATATTTGCTATCTTCAACTACTCTTAAGTCTTTCAAATCAGTATGAGATTTTTTATATATTTCAGAATCGATTTTTATTTCAATTATTTTATTGTCTAATTCATTTTCACTAATGATAATATTCTTATAATATGGCCAATGGTTTAAAAAAAAATCTGCCCGTAAAAGATTAATATTTAATAAAAATAATATAGAAACTATAAAAAAAATATTCCTATTTTCCAATATAAAACTATTTATTTTCAAATAAAAAGCCTTTTATCAATTTACTATATTTTTGATACATTAAACCACCAATAATTAATATAGCACCTAAAATCAAGAATGCTGCAACTCTATATATTTGATCAAGTGAAAAGACATCATACAAAAATAATTTTGCTATTGGTATAGCTAAAACTATCAAACCTCCGATTCTTATTAATCTAAATTCTTTAATAACTCCAATACACAATATAATGCCTGCATAAGTAGCCCAAAATATACTAACACCTAAGCTACTTAATTTTGCATCTTTTATAAAAGCTAATATTTCTAAACTAAACATTATTAAAGTAAGCAAATTAGCGATCACTAGAGCAGTAAGTAATATATCTTTTATTTCTAATTTGTCGAGTATATTTAATTTATTACTGAAAATTAAATATGCTGAACCATATAAAGACAGAATAATAGATAGAAAAGCAAGAAACCTATAATTTAAAATAAATTGAATATTTTCATTATTAGTGTTAACAATATCTAAATTAATTAAATTCAGTATAGAAATACCAAATAATAAGTATGAAAACCATCTTAATTCAATTAAACCAAATCTAAATGAAGTAAATATTAAAAATAAATTAAATATACTCCAAGCAAATATAATCCAAGAGCTTTCAAACTGTATAAAAATACCAATAGCAAATAGAATATTGGCACAACTAAAAAATACTGAATGCAACCCTAATCCACGTCCATATTTTTCTAAAATCTTTTCTCTATCTAAAATATAACTAGAAGATTTTTTGATAATCCAACCAGACACAAGCGTAGATGCTATTACTAGAATATATTCAATAGTATATACATTCCATATAGGCGTGATTTTTAAATTTAATAAAGTAGGAGTTCTATCAAATATCATCCAGATAAATGTTAGAGCTAAAAGAAAATATCCGCTTATTCTAAATTCCCAAGACTTTAATACAAAAGAAAGCCATATAACTAGAGCTCCTTCAATTGACCAAGCTATCCCTAACCATGCTCCTTCTAATTGTATTGGAAAAGCAATAGTAATAAATAATAATGATATTCCAAAATACATCAAGCTTAATTTAGGATTAGATTTATTTATCCTGAAAACATAATACCCTATACAAGAATAAATAACTGAAATTAATAAAGTAAAAGAACCCAACCAGTTTTTGAAATCAGAATCTCTAAAAATCCAATAACTAATAATCAAATAAAATATTCCATTAGCTAGCATAGTAGAATAATCTGAAATTCCTGGCACACGTTTCCAGATTATATGGAACAATAAGCCTACAAAAATGAATATCCCAAATATAGTCGACAAATATAATTGAGCTTCCCAGAATGTAGTTATTTCACTAAATTCAATATACCAAAATACAAATGCGAACATAGAAAACACTAACGCAAGCTTATTAAACCAACTCCAGTTTTTAAAAGTAGATAAAAATAAAACGCCTAAATCTAGCAATATCACATAAAAAAAGAATTGAGATTTAAGATTATTATAATTACTGCTATCTGGAGAAATTAAATTTGAATTACCTGCAGAAATAACAAATGGAGCTAAAAATGCACCTATAATTCCTATTGTAGCTAAACTTGCAGAATCATGCTTAAAAGCAAGCAAAGATGAAGTAAGGGTAATTAAAAATATTATGCTTATGGTTATATATAATCCAAACATACTATGTATAGCAAATGCAGCAAATACAGAAATATATAATATTCCAATACCTCCACCAAATAATGTCTGAGCATATTTCGGGTAACTTCTATAAAAATATTCTCCTAATCCTATAAAAATTAGACCAGTTAAGATTCCTAGAGTTACCTGTCCTGTTTCATCTATCCATTTATTATCAATAGCTAACTTCAAAAAAAATGCAGTACCTATTAATACAGCAAACACACCAATACGAGCTAACCAATTACCACCTAAAATTAGCTCTAAATCAAATATATTATTAAATCTTTTTTTATAAGACTCAATGAGATTATCTGACTTTTCAAGCTTTGATTGACTAATATCTTTTAAGTTTTTCGAAGGGTCTATAGTGGCAGGAGGAACTTCCTTAATATAATCCTTTTCTTCTATCGACATCCCATTTCTAGCTAGGATCAACCTAAGTGATTTAACTTGTCTTTCTAAATTAATGATCCTATTTATTGAATTGATAGGTCTAGAATTTTTTTCTAAATCATCTAAATCAGCTGTAGGAATTTTATTCTTTAAAAGACGCCTTCCGCAATTAGTACAATAATTATTTTGTTCGTGATTTTCTGTTTGACATTTTTCACAAAACATTTAAAAAATCTCCAAAACTATATTAAAATCGAAATAAAAATATCTTCTATTCAATTCACTTTTTCCGAGGCTATCATATAATAAAATATCAATCAATCTATATATAGACAGTATAATTTAATATAAAATATTAGTTAATATGTTTAATAAGTTAAATAAAATAAAAAATATAAAGAAAAATATTATTTCTGAAGAAATACCCCCCGGACAATTTGTTACTGAAAAATTCCCAGCATTAACATTTGGAGAAATTCCTAATATTGATATAGAAAAATGGAAATTAAAGATTACTGGAAATATAAATTATCCATTTACATTAAATTGGACCGATATTCAAAAATATAAAATGATTAAGACAACAACTCCTTTTCATTGCATTACTCAATGGAGCCGAATGGTAAACCATTGGGAGGGGATTCCATTTAAAAAGATATATGAGCTTGCAAAACCTAAACCTGAAGCGATTTATGTAATGATTCATTCATATGGAGGTTACTCTACTAATTTAGACCTACAAACTTTACTAGAAGAAAATGTGATTTTAGCACACATCCATGATGGATCAATACTTTCACCTGAACACGGCTATCCTTTAAGATTAGTTGTGCCGGATAGATATGGATGGAAAAGTGCAAAATGGATAAGCAAAATAGAGTTTACCAACAATAATTTACCAGGTTTTTGGGAAAGTAGAGGATATCATATGAATGGAGACTACTGGAAAGAAGAACGTTTTTCCTAAAACGCTCAAGATTAATCTAGTTTATATATTAAACCTTGACATAATCTGTATCAAGGTTTAATATATAAACTAGATTAACAATTTATAACTAATGGATATGAAATATTTTACTGACAATTCAGACTACAGAATTAGAATCAGATTAAATAATCCTATTTCATATAACCCAGAAATTCACAATCCTTCTGAAACTGAATTAGTAGGAGTATACATAATAAGTGTAGCAGCTAGGATGCTTGAAATGCATCCACAAACACTTAGAAAATACGAAAGATTAGGCCTAGTAAGGCCTTCCAGAACTGTAGGAATGTTAAGACTATATTCTGAGGAAGATATTGTAAGATTAGAGCTGATAAAACACCTAGTAGGTGAATTAGGTTTAAATTTAGCTGGAGTCAGAATGGCAATAGGCCTTTTTAACAAATTAATCCTGTTAAAAAAAGAAATGGAACCTGCGGGTAATGTTGAATTAAGAAAATTATTGTCAAAAGGAATAGACGAAATGTTATCTATACTATATGGAAATACTGAATAAATTTCCTAGGAGAACTAATTATATGCCAAAAAAACCTAAAAATAATCGTGAATCAAAAAAAAATAATTCTGAATCAACTTCAGATAATAAAAATTTAGATAAAGAAAAAGAAATTGAAGAACTAGTTAAAGAAAAAGATTCCTATTATGCAATGGCCCAAAGAAGTCAAGCTGACCTAGTTAATTATAAAAAAAGAGCGTCAGAAGAAAAAGAAGAAATAAGAAAATCTACAAATTTTTTTATGATTTTAAAAATCCTTCCTATTATTGATGACTTTGACAGGGCAATTTCAATAATACCTGATGATTCAATTAAGTCTAGCTGGGGAGAAGGCTTAGTACTTGTACAAAGAAATTTTATTAACACTCTAGAATCTTTAGGAGTTAAAAAGATAGAAGCCAAAGGAAATGAGTTTGACCCAAGAGAACATGAAGCAATTTTATATGAAGAAAGCAAAACGCTTTCAGAGGGAATAGTAGTAAACGTTATACGAGATGGTTATAAGCTTAAAGATCAAGTCATAAGGCCTGCGCAAGTAACCGTATCAAAATCACATGAAATCCAAAAAGATTTGAAAGAGAACAATAAAAAGGAGGAATAATTTATGCCAAAAGTATTAGGAATTGACCTTGGTACTACAAATTCATGCATGGCAATTATAGAAGCAGGAGAACCTAGAGTCCTAGAAAATGCAGAAGGAGGAAGAACTACTCCATCTATGGTAGGAGTAAATCCAAGATCAAATGAACGTTATGTTGGAATGACAGCTAAACGTCAAGCGATTACAAATCCAGAAAATACAGTTTTTTCTGTTAAAAGGTTAATGGGAAGAAAATTCACCGATAAAACAGTTAAGTCAGATACAAAGTTAGTTCCTTTTAAAGTAACTAAACATAGTAATGGAGATGCCCATGTAAGTATGTGTGATAAAAACTATGCACCTCCTGAAGTTTCCGCAATGGTACTACAAAAATTAAAAAAAGATGCCGAAGAAAAAATAGGCGAGGAAATTACTCAAGCAGTCATAACAGTTCCAGCTTATTTTAATGATAGCCAAAGAAATGCCACCAAAGATGCTGGGAAAATTGCTGGATTAGAAGTTCTAAGAATAATCAATGAGCCTACAGCTGCTTCACTAACTTATGGACTAGATAAAAAAGGTGAAGAAACTATAGCTGTATATGACTTAGGAGGAGGCACATTTGATATAACTATATTACAAATTAGCCAAGGAGTTTTCGAGGTTAAAGCTACAAATGGCGACACCCACCTTGGAGGGGATGATTTCGATCAAGTAATAATAGATTGGATATGTGATGAATTCCAAAAAGACCAAGGGATTGATCTTAAACAAGACAGAATGGCTCTTCAAAGATTACGAGAATCTGCAGAAAAAGCAAAAATTGAATTGTCAACATTAATGGAAACTGAAATAAATCTGCCTTTTATAACTGCAGATGCGTCTGGTCCTAAACACCTCGTAAATAAATTAACAAGATCTAAATTTGAACAATTAGTAGCTACATTAATTAAACGAACGATAACCCCTTGTAAACAAGCTATAAAAGACGCAGGGATATCTGCAGGAGAAGTTAATGAAGTCATATTAGTTGGAGGCATGACAAGAATGCCAGCTGTACAAGACTCAGTAATTAAAATATTTGGCAAAGAACCTAATAAAGGAGTCAATCCAGATGAAGTTGTAGCTATAGGGGCAGCAATACAAGCTGGTGTATTGCAAGGAGATGTTCAAGATATACTTTTATTAGACGTAACTCCGCTTACTTTGGGAATAGAGACTTTAGGAGGAGTATCTACACCACTAGTACCAAGAAACACAACTATCCCAACAGCAAAAAGCGAAACCTTTACTACTGCAGCCGATAATCAAACAAGTGTTGAAGTACATGTATTACAAGGTGAAAGAACTATAGCTTCAGAAAATAAATCAATTGGAAGATTTAATTTAGAAGGCATACTACCTGCTACTAGAGGAACTCCTCAAATTGAAGTAACTTTTGATATAGACAGTAATGGAATTTTAAATGTTTCAGCTAAAGATAAAGGGACAGAAAAAGAACAAAAAATTACTATTACTGCTAGCTCTGGACTAGAACAGGACGAAATTGACCGTATGGTTCAAGAATCTGAGCAATATGCTGAAGAAGACAAGCAAAAACGTGAAGAAATAGAAACTCTAAATGCATCAGATAATTTGGTATATACTGCAGAAAAAATGGTAAAAGATAATGAAGATAAAATACCAGAAGATTTGAAGACTGAAATAGAAGAAAAAATAAAATTATCCAGAGAAGCTATTACTGAAAAAGATTCTGAAAAAATAAAATTATCTATGCAAGATTTGCAAACAACTATGCAAAAAGTTGGTGAAATAGTTTATGCTCAACCACCAAATAACGATGGAGAAGAAACCCCAGTAGAATCCGAAGAAAAAGACTCTGATTCAGATGAAAATACAGTTGATGGTGAATTTAGAGAAGTAAAATAATCTACAAATATACTATCAAGCTATTTAATAAATAGCTTGATAGTAACAATATTTTTTTCAAGCAACTAGGTAGTATATTCAAAAATTAATATTTTTTAAAATTATAAATTTTTATAAAACATGATATGAAAGTAGATGTTTTCTCAAAACATCCTGAGCAAAATCATTCTCTACATCTCTCCAGACTGAATGAACATGATTCGCACCAGATTGATAATTATCTAATTCGATAAATAAATTTCCTCCATGAATTCTATAATAATATGCTTCACCAAGATTAATGCCTCCTGCCCATCCAAACTTCACACTTTTAAGAGTATTTGATTCTAAATACTCTAATTTAGATTTTACTAAATTAGGGTTCACTTGATTTACATATTCAGCAATCAAAAGTTTTAACAATTTCTGCTGACCAATTTTTAATTCATCCCAAGAAATACCCTCAACTACAGGTACAGTTACCCTAGAACTGTTATAAGTAATAATATCCTTAGGTGTATTTTCATAAATAGTCGCAATATGGTGCTGGTCCTTGCTCATACTATTAACCAACTCAAACGCAAGGTCTTCTCTTTTCTTTAAAATACGTAGCCCCTTACTATCTCCATCTTTAACCTCAGCCGGGTTCACCCCTAAAAACAATGGTGTAACAGATATAATTTTATCTGACCATATACTAAAATGAATAGAGACATGATGCCCTTCAAATCTCCACCCCCATGGGTCTTTACTCTTAGGATTACCAAAAATAGTAAAATAATACCTTTCAGGGTCTCTAACAAAAGTCTTAATATTTTCACGTATTTCTAATTCTTTTAAAATCAATTCATGATTAATTATTTGCAAAGTTTGATTAAAAGCATCAGAACTAAGACCAGTTTCAAGAAGAGTAAATACTAAACTCTTAAGCTCTTTTGTCATATCCTTCAAAGGTAATCCATGTCTATTTAAAGGAGGATAATACCAAAATATCCTTTCCCCATCTAAATAATGGAAAAGAGCCTTGTTTCTAGCTTTGGCATCAAGATTATCATAGAAACTTGATGCAGCTTCTTGCATTTTTTTAATAGTAGATTTGTTTTTTGAACTAGATGAAAAATTCATATTTTTTCTATTTTCTTTTTAGTTATATTTACGAGAACTAAACTTTAATTAATTTTTGAAAGCTTCTGACTTGTCCAGGGTCTTTACCATTTACACTATTTAAATTTGTCCATGAAACTTCGCCAAGATAAATATTTTTATCTATGTCTAAAGTAATACCATGAGGAGCCAAAAATTGACCTTCCTGCAAACCCCAACCAAGATGGCCTATCCTAGATAAAACATGACCATTTACATCTAAAACTGAAATCCTAGGACCAATATTAGGGTTAGCTCTATTTACAGGTAGCCCCCAACCTAATTCTCCAACATAAAACTCTTGGTCTCTAGAAATATATAAAGCACATGGACGATGAATATTGTTCCACTGTCCCTCAAATTTCCCCAAAGAATTGAAAATTTGAACTCTGTGATTTTCCCTGTCAGCTACATACACATAGCTGTCTTTATCTATCGCAATATTATGAGGAATATTAAATTCTCCAGGAGCAACTCCAGGATTACCCCACGAAAATTTATATTTACCTTCTGGGGAATATACATGGATTTTTGCATTCATATATCCATCTGAAACATAAATATCATTAGTTTTAGGGTCAATAGCTACATCAGTACATCTATTAAAAGGATTCCCACTGTAAGGTTCAGCGGGGTTATTAGGTGAACCTATAGTAAATAAAACATCTCCATCTAAACTACATTTCCGAACTGTATGGTCACCATCATCAATACAAAATAATGAATTATCTAGGCCAAGAGTTAAACCATGAGGTCTAACAAATAAATCTTCTCCCCAGGAATTAAGAAAATTACCCTCCTTATCAAACACAATCATAGGATGATCACCTCTATTAAAAACATAGACTTTTTGATCAGGCCCGACAGCTACAGAGGCAACTTCTCTCCAAGAAATACCCTTTGGTAGTTTTGCCCATAATTCTGTAGGTTTATATTGAAAATTATTATCCCCTAAAATTTGATTAATCAAATTGATACCTCATTTAATACATAATACATAAATTTTATACAAACAAAATTATACCATTAAGAATAAAAAGTTATTCACTCTTGAGAAATCAAGGCTAAAAGGGTACATTAAAGTAAATTAATATCAATGCGGAGAGTTAAATTGTCTAAAGTATATTCAATACAGATTTGCAAATCCCATAGAAACCCAATGGAAAAAGTAAAAAAAGCTAAATTAATATCAAACATAGGAATAGATGAAGATATACATGCATCAAACCAAGGTAAGAAAAAAAACAGACAAATTTTATTAATGGATATTGAAACTTTGAATTCTTTCAATTTAGAAACAGGCATTATTAAAGAAAATATTACTACTCAAGGTTTAAAAATAAATGACCTTAAATCAAATCAAAAAATCCAAATAGGAAAATCTATAATTCTTCAAGTTACTGGTCCATGTGAACCATGCCCAAGAATGGATGAAATACGTCCTGGATTAATGAAGGAAATCGATGGTAAAAGAGGAATTTTAGCATTTGTAGAAAGAGGAGGAATAATAAATGAAGGAGATAAAATAGAAATAATTTAGATTCCTAATAATCTACACTAACAGTATATTTATAAATCAGATATAATTAAATAAAAAACTAATATAGTATCGAAAAATATCAATATTATGGCAATGACAACATATAAACGGGATAACCAGCTAATATTTCGCATGGGATTTACTATGCTTTTACTTGCATTTTTATTTATAGGTTTTTTATATTTTTTATTTGCAATGGGCTTTAGCCCAATATTCATTTTGGCAATTGCTATTTTTATGGCTGGATTTCAATATTTTTATTCAGATAAAATGGTATTAAAAACAACAGGGGCTAAAATAGTTACTCCAGATCAAGAACCCAAACTTCACAAATTAATTGATGATTTATGCAATACATCAAAACTGCCAAAACCAAAACATATAGCAATAATGGATACTCCTGTGCCAAATGCCTTTGCTACAGGAAGAAATCCGAAAAATGCAGTAATTGCAGTTACAAAAGGTTTATTAAACAAATTAAATCAAAAAGAACTTGAAGCTGTTTTAGCACATGAATTAAGCCATGTTAAAAATCGAGATATTATGGTTCTTACCTGGGCAAGTATTATAGTTATAATGGCTGGATATTTAATGCAAATGCTTTTTTGGATGAGCTTATTTGGTGGCTTTGGAGGGGGAGGTAGAAGTAGAAATGGGGGACAAGCAATGCTTATTATGATGGCAATTTGGATTGGCACTATAATAGTTTATTTTATTGCACAGATGTTAATTATGACGCTATCTAGATATAGAGAATTAGCTGCGGATAGAGGTGCGGCAATGATTACTGGAAACCCAATGGACTTAGCTTCGGCTTTAAAAAAGATTGAACAAGAAGTTTCTAATACCCCAGAAAAACAAGTTAGAAATGTTGAACACGCTAGTGCTTTTTTTATAATACCTGCAATCAAGTCAAATTTCATAGCCTCTTTAATGTCTAGCCACCCTAATACAGAGAAAAGAATTCAAAAGCTAAGAGATATGAAAAAAACTTATTCTTCTTCTAAGCAAGAATATACTAAATTTAATATCGATATATCAAAAAAATAATATTGAAAATTCTTGGATAAAAACTTGGGCAACGAACCTTCTAATATAAATCCAACAATAGGATTAATTCAAATACCTAATACAATAGATAATTCTATTCAAGATTATCTTGAAAAAAATAATTCAAATATTATAAATTTAGATATTGAATCAAATTTAAATTATTCAAAAATATTTAATACAATTAATGGCATATTATTAATCTATGATTTTATAGAAAATTATAATAACAATATTGAAGTAAAATTAAAAAAATTTTTGACTAAATGCATAGAAACAAACATCCCCATACTATGTACAGGGAATGCTTTACATATATTAAATTATTGCTTAAATGGATTAAAACCTATTTCAACTCCAAGTCATTCATTAGATAATAATAAGTCTTCTTACCATAGAATATTTATTCCTCCAGGCAGTAAATTAGCTGCAATATTAGGGTCAGGTGGATTTGTAAGGGTAAATAGCAGGCATTCCTATAGCATTACCGAAGTGCAAAAATCATCCGATTTAATTGCATCAGCATATTCCTTAGATGATGGAATTATAGAAGCAATAGAAAGCCCTGAAAACATTTTTATCATAGCGGTACAATTTAATCCGGAACGTAGAGGAGAAATCCCTCCTCACTTTGACAAATTATTCACATCATTTATCAAAGCATGTAAAAAAGCACAAAATGGTGTATATTAAGACTTTATAGGCACATCTTATAGTGGTATAATTATATCTAATTTAATTCACCAAAAACTAGGGGATTATCAATGGTAAACTCTAAAACTGATTTTGGATTTATAAAAGACACTCCTATAGAACAAGAAATGCAGGCATCTTACCTTGATTATGCTATGAGCGTAATTGTTGCAAGAGCATTACCCGATATCAGAGATGGGCTCAAACCTGTTCAACGTAGAATTCTATATGCTATGCACGACCTTGGAATGCGACGCCCATCATCTTATAAAAAAAGTGCTCGATTAGTTGGTGAAGTTCTGGGAAAATATCATCCCCATGGTGATAGTGCAGTCTATGAAGCAATGGTAAGAATGGCTCAACCATTTTCATTAAGAATGCCATTAGTTGACGGGCAAGGTAATTTCGGAAGCGTCGACGGTGACTCTGCAGCCGCAATGAGGTACACAGAAGCTAGGTTAAGTCAAATTGCAGAAGAAATGCTAATTAACTTAGAACAAAACACAGTTGATTTTATAGAAAATTTTGATGGTTCTCTAAAAGAACCAGTCGTTATCCCTGCAAGGCTCCCTAATTTACTTGTCAACGGTGCCTCTGGAATAGCCGTTGGAATGGCAACGAATATACCTCCACATAACCTTTCTGAAGTATGTAATGCTGTAATTAAATTAATTGAAAATCCTGAAATTGAAATAGAGGAATTAATTAAATCTGTGCGTGGCCCTGACTTTCCTACTGGAGGAACAATTATGGGAAAAGAAGGAATAATAAATGCCTATACGCATGGTAAGGGCTCAATAATTGTTAGAGGTAAATCTGAAATTGAACAATTAAAAAATGGTAAATATAGAATAATCATATCTGAGTTGCCCTTTCAGGTTAATAAAGCTTCATTGGTAGAAAGAATTGCAGAATACTCTAAGTCAAAACGAATAGAAGGAATAAGTGAAATCAGGGATGAATCTGATCGAGATGGTATGCGCATTGTATTGGAATTGCGTTCTGGATCCCAACCTCTTGTAGTGCAAAATAATCTATTTAAACATACTGCCCTTCAGTCATCATTTTCTGCAAACATGTTAGCTATAGTGAATGGTATTCCTCAAGTAGTTAATTTAAAAGTGATTTTAGAGCATTATTTAGAATACCGAAAAGAAATAATTAAACGTAAATCTGAATTTGAGCTAGCTAAAGCAAGGGAAAGAGCTCATATTCTAGCAGGCCTAAGAATTGCACTCAGTAATTTAGATGAAGTAATTCAATTGATTAGAGAATCTAAAGATTCTGAAGAAGCCAGAAATGGATTGATAACCCGATTTGGATTAGATGAAAAACAATCACAAGCAATCCTCGAAATGCAATTAAGAAGAATAGCAGCACTGGAAAGAGAACGCCTAGAAAATGAATATAAAGAATTACAAGTAACAATCAAATGGCTTGAAGAACTACTAGGAGATGTAAGCAAAATACTAAATGAAATTAAAGATGAAACATTGGAGCTAAAAAAGAAATTCGGTGGCAAACGACTTACAGATATTAGCTATGAAGCTCATGAATTTGATAGAAGTGATCTTGAACCTCATGAACAAATTGTTATAACTCTAAGTAAAGCTGGATATATCAAAAGAATACCTGCAAGTACATACAGAAATCAACATAGAGGTGGAAAAGGTGTCACAGGTATGAATATGAAAGAAGATGACCCAGTAGAACACATTTTAGTTATAGATACTCACGACAGGTTATTGTTTTTTACAAATACTGGAAGAGTTCTCTCTCTAACTTCATATGAACTACGTGCGGATACTGCTAGAAATACCCGCGGAGTGCCTATAGCCAATGTTATTGCTCTAAAAGAAAATGAGACTGTAAGAGCTGTATTTGAAGTAAAAGATTTAAACCAAGAGGACACTTTCCTAATAATGGCTACGCGTACAGGGAAAATAGAAAAAGTTCCTCTACAAGAAATTTCCTCAATAAGATTATCCGGCTTAATTGTGATGAACCTTAAACCAAAAGATGAACTGGTTTCTGTAAGATTAGCTCAAAACAGTAATGACTTGATTATGGTTTCAGAGCAGGGCATGTCAATTAGATTTTCTGTAGAAGCATTAACCTCACACCATAGAGGAGCTGGTGGTGTTAGAGGGATGAAATTACGTGAAAAAGACAAAGTGATAGCAATGAATGTAGGAATTCCAGAGTCTCGTTTATTAGTAATAAGTAAGAACGGATATGGAAAAGTAACACCACTTGAAAACTACAGGACGCAAAACAGAGGTGGTACAGGTGTAAAAACTTCAAACATAACTAAAAAAACTGGAGTGATTGCTTCAGCTCAAGTAGTTTCTGATGATAAAGAAGTATATATAGTTTCTAAAAAGGCTCAAATTATAAGAACTAATTTATCTGAAATACGCAGTTTAGGAAGAATAACTCAGGGAGTTAGAATATTCAATGTAAAAGAAGGAGATTCAGTTTCCTGTATAACATGTGTTGATAATCTAGATGACAAGCCAGAGGACAACATTAAACAACTTAAATTACCATTAAAAGATAAAAAAAATAATAAATAATTATATGGAAAATTCAGCCCAACTCCCATATGAATATCATGGTAAAGTAACGCTACCAAGCGAAAAAGAATCTATTAATTTTTCTCTAAATATAAATAGAGATGCAAAATCGATTGAATTAAATTTTTCTAAACCAATTGAAGAATCATCAAATTGGAAATGTACAGATATCAAAATTATTAGAAGAACTAAATTTGATGAAATTGTTTTCTTTACTCATGGAATACCTAAACCTTCAGTTCCTTTAATCTGGAAGATAAATGCTTCTCTTACTGATAAGACTGCTGCAGGAGTTGTAATTGCGCGAGAAAATGATAAAGGTGTAAAAGGCGAAAAAGGCTTTAAACTTACTTCAAAATAAACTTTTCACAAACTTTAGCTGCATCAAACATATCTGTAATGTTTACATATTCATCTAAAGTGTGCATATGATTAGCTCCCATTCCAACTACAACTGCTTTAATTCTATTTTTACGAAATATATTCCCATCAGTCCCAGCACCAGAATCCTTTAATACAGGCTCTAATCCAATTTGCTTAATGGCTTTTTTAACTTTAATAAATGTTGAATCTTCAGAATCTAAAGAATAAGTTTCAAAATCAGTATTTAAATTCAAATCAATCAAAGCATCAGGAAAATCTTTCTTCGTAGAAGAAACAGCTTCATTAATATTTGATTTTAATTCAATAATTATATTATTATCAGAAGTACGAAATTCACCTCTAATTATTACATCTTCAGGCACAGCGTTTCTTACAGTTCCCCCATCAACTAAACCTACATTAAACGTAGTATGTCCATCTAGTCTACCTTGTGGCATTTTTGACATAATATGTGAACCTATCAATATTGCAGACAAACCTTTTTCTGGTTCTACTCCTGCATGAGCTCCTTTTCCTTTAACAGAAATATCAAATGAAACATAAGTAGGTGACATTGATACAATACGATTAGGAGGACCTTCGCTGTCAAAAACTAAAGCTTCCTTAGATTTTATCTTTGTAAAATCTAAATTTCTAGCACCTAATAAAGCTATCTCTTCTTCTTTAGTAAATACCACTTCAATCGGATGAATTGAGCTTTTATCTTCTTTAACTGATTGTAGTGCCTCTAATATTGCAGATATTCCACATTTAGCATCTGCTCCAACAATAGTGTTACCTTCAGAAACAATTTTGTTCCCTTCAACAACCGGGACAACTCCTCTACTTGGCTCAACAGTATCCATATGAGCTGATAACATTATAGGATTAGCTCTTCCATCATTAGCTATAACATTACCATAATCATCTTTAAATACATTTAACCCAAATTCTTTAAGTAAATTAATTAGTTTTTCCGCAATAATATCTTCTTCTCCAGACGGGCTATCGATAGAAGATATTTCACAAAAAGTATTTACTATTCTATTTTTATTTATCATTTAACACATTTTCTTATTTAATTATTTTTTATTTATTAGAGGAAATAACAATTTTTTTCAAGGTGCATTTTTTTAACATATCTGCGTTAGGTGTTGGTAAATCTATTCCAAAAGGTTTAAAAGTAAGGTTTTCTGTGAGTTCTAATGAAGGTTCAGATAAATCTCTAACATAAAATCTAGAAGATGGAAATAAGTCTCCAGGATAAGTAAAGTTATCTAAAGTTGCCAATTCAACACATATAGATGAACCTACTGCACTTTCTAACATACCTCCTACCCATACTGGAATACCATTTTCTCTAGCTAACTTATTAATTTCAATTGAATTATACAATCCTCCAACTCTACCCGGTTTAATATTAATAAATTTACATGCATTTACTTTAATAGCATCCTGTGCTGATTTTATAGAAGTTATACTTTCATCTAGGCAAATCGGAGTATCTATACTTTTAGCCAGCTCAGAGTGGTCTAATACGTCAGCGAAATGTAAAGGCTGTTCAATAAAAATTAAATTTAATTTATCAATTTCTTTAAAAAGCGCTATATCTTCTAAAGAATAGCCTCCATTACAATCAATATGTAAAATTAAATCAGGAAAAGTGCTCCGGACTGCTTTTAAAACATCTAAATCCCAGCCTCTACTAACTTTAAGTTTGACTCTAGGAAAGCCAGCATCTACAGCTTTTTGAATATTCCCTAAGAGCATATCTATAGAGTCTTGTATTCCAAAATCAGCGCCTGCTTGGACTTCTTTACTCTTACCTCCTAACAATTTATGCAGAGGAGTTTTTGTGATTTTACTTTGTAGAGTCCACCAACAAATCTCTAAAGCTGCTTTTGCAAAAGTATTACCTTTAAAAATGCTAAGCTTTTGATTAATTTGTTCAGCTGATTCAAATTCATGGTTTAATATAAACGGTGCAAAAAATTCAGAAACATTATAGAAAACTGAACCTGCACTTTCAGGCAGATACATAGGTGCATATAAAGGAGAAGATTCAGACCAAGCTGTATGGTTCCCGCTTGTAGCTTTGACTAAAACAGAATGTATTTCAGGATCTTCACCATATGCAGTCCTCCAAGGATAAATTAGAGGCATTGCAACTTGATAGACTTCAAATTTTTCAATACGCATTAGAACTCACAATATTCAATCATATAATTTTAATATAAAGATTAACTTTTCAAACCAGTATGATGCAATGCCTGATCAACAATATCTACACCAACTCTTTCACTATGAGCAGCTAATAACTGTTTAGTCATTGGACCCGGCTTTCCATCTCCAATCAATCTATTGTCAATAGAATTTACAGGAGTAATTCTAGGGCTTGTTCTAGTAAAGAAAACTTCATCTGCAGTATAAATATCATATGGCTGTAAATCCTCTTCAACAACTTGAATACCTATGTTATTTGCAACTTCCATTACTGTTCGCCTAGAAACACCCCATAAAATACTTGTACCTTTAGGTGTTTTTAGAACGCCATCTTTAACTAAAAACACATTATATCCACTTCCTTCAGTTAAATTTCCATTTCCATCCATTAGTACTGGCAAAGCTTTAGGGTCAACATCTTTAGCCTCTAATTCAGCCAAAACAAAATTCATTCTATTATGGTGTTTCACTTTAGGGTCCATCATATCAGTGGAATAGCTTCTAGTTTTTGCTATTACAGCCTTAACTCCATCTACATAAGCATTAGCAAACGCTGCAAAATTCACAGGTTTAATAGAAATACATACCGTTGGAATCGAATCATTAACAGCACCGACTCCACGAGTTACCCAAGGATGAATTGTAAAATCCCCAGCTTCTTCTAAATATTTATGATTCCTCTGAACAGCTTCCTCGCAAACAGAAGTCATGTCTTCTGAAGTCATACCAGGGTCAATCCTTACATACTGTAAAGACCTATACATTCGATCTATATGGTGATCTAAAGCAAAAGGTTTTCCATTAAATGTACGACCTATATCAAATACGACATCAGCTAATGTAAAACCTCTGTCTTCAGGATTTATCATTACTTCTCTATAAGGTATCCAATCACCATTAAAATAAGTTTCAAAATTTGAATAATCTACCTTGTAGTCTGCGCTAACCATTATCAATCTCCTTAACTAAATTAACAATCTTTTCTTTCTTCAGGTGTTTTTACTCTATATAAACATTATCTAATAATTAATATGGTACTTATGAAGTAATTTTAAATAATTTTTAAATTATATTACAAGTTGAAAATATTAACGTCAATACACTTGTCATAGCTTGACAAACTTTAAAAACTAAATTAACATGACCAATACTCAAAAAGTTTGTAATTTTGTATTTATTACAGTTAAAAATTGGAAAATTTAAATCTAAGGAGGATTATAATGAAGAAAAAATTATTATGGTTAGTACCATTAACTATAATTGGTTCTTTACTTCTAGTCGCTTGTGGATCTGACGACGAGGAAGTTGCAGCACCTGCTGCACCTGCACCTCAAGGTAAGTCAGAACCTGTAGCTGGTGGAGTAGCCACAGCCGTAGTTCCTACTGCAGCACCTGCAGCAGCAGCACCTACTGCTCGACCTGCACCTAAGCAAGACAAGTCTGCACCTAGTGCCGCTATGTATCAAGATGGAAGCTCAATAGCTGACATTCTTGCTGGACCGGCAATTGGAGACATTGACAGCGAAAAGTTTAATAAAGACCGATTTGGTGGAACATTGAGATGGGTTCCTCAAGGAAATGTACCTAACTTAGACGGTATGTTATCCGGTACTGCTGTTGGTAGAGGTGTTTCTTGGCACTTCTGGGAATCATTAGCTCAATGGGATGGAAGCGGAGCACTTAAAGGTGACTTAGCTGACGTCTGGACTATTGCTGAAGACAGCGATGGTGCTCATTATTCATTTACTTTAAGAGACGGTCGAAGCTGGCATGATGGAGGTCAACCTACATCTGAAGACGTTAAAGCATCTTTTGCTAGATATCTTGGAAAAGATGGCTCCTTTGGTCCATCAATTAATGACCGCTTAAAAGGTGGAACAGTAGATACAGCTTTTGAAATAGTTAATGACGATCAATTCATCATTCACTTAACTGAACCTACTGGTCTTTTACTAATGGCTCTAGGATATGTTGGAGGTACTCAGCCTCAAATTATGCCTAAAGCTACTGTAGATAAATATATGACAGAGCTTGCTCAAGAATTTAATGCATCTGGTCCTTATAAGTTTATTAGCTGGGACCAAGGAAATGATGTAGTTCTAGATAGATACGATGCTTATGTTCCTAGGGCAGAGACTCCTAGCTACAGAGCTGGAGCAAAACTAGGATATTTTGCAAGACTACATACAATTGAAATTCCTGACCAAGAAACTCGCGTTGCTGCACTAATAACTGGTGAAGTAGACTCTCTTGATGTTATTTCTGGTGACTTCTACGAAGAAGCTATGAAACATCAAGATAAAATAGGAATTCACGTTGGTAACCCTGGAGCTCAGCCAGATATTGGATTTAACACTGGTAGCCCTCTAACTGGATTTACTGATCAAGGTAGGCTAATGAGAAGAGCTATACGTGCAGCTATTGATGCTGAAGAGGTTATGAAAGGTTATGGAGAAAAGAGTTTATGGACTCTATGCCCATCCTTACAGCACTGTGGAGTTGCATGGGAAGAAGCTAGTAAAAATGAAGAATTATATAACCAAAATGATGCTGCTAAAGCTAAAGCATTATTGGAAGAAGCGGGTTATAATGGAGAGGAAATTATAATTCTTGACCCTACTGACTTCCCAACTATTCACCCACAAGCTCCAGTATTACTAGAGCAATTAAAAGCTGTTGGTATTAATGCTAAAATTTATGCTACTGACTGGTCTGGACAAATTGGAATGTTAAGTAAAGCTGAAGGTTGGCATATATTCACTAACTGGAATAGCTCTAACTTATACCACCCTCTAGTTGCTACTCACTATAGAACAACTGATGGTACAACCAATACAGAAACTCTTGGAGTTGCTGGATATCCATACGGAGTAGGATATGATACTGGTGATAAAATGCATCAATTAAGAAAAGATTTTGCTAATGCTAAGAACAGAGCTGAAGAGCTTGTAATTACAAAAGCAATGGCTGATCTTGCATGGGCTGACCCTCGAAGAGTTCACTTCGGTCAATTCTTCCAACTTAGACTTCACAACAAAAATGTTCGTGATTCAGATGTAAGAGGACATCCTGTTGGTTCACCACTATACCTTAACCAATGGTGGGGTGATGCTTCAAAAAGAGCTGAAGTACCTAAATAATCACTATATAATTTAATAGGATTATAAAAAACCCAGCGTATAATAATATACGCTGGGTTTTTTACTATTTTTGATTGTTCTAAACTTATAATAATGTTATAATCTCGATTAATAAATTCTTAATAGAAATCAAGGTAATCTAAGATATGCTCCCATATATTACGCGTAGAGTATTAGCTAGTATACCAGTGTTAGTGGTTCTTGCTTCATTAACATTTTTTTTACTCAGATTAGTTCCTGGAGATCCAGCTACCTTAATAGCTGGACATGAAGCTACTCCTGAAGAATATCAATTCGTTAAAGAAAATCTAGGTCTTGATAAGCCTGTACATATGCAATTATGGACATGGGTATCTAACATGGCTCAGGGAAATTTTGGGAAATCTCTTAGATCTGGCCTTCCAGTCTTTGATTTAATTAAAGGACGACTAGAGCCTACGCTTTCATTAACAGTAACGACTCAATTATTGGCAATGTTAATTGCGATACCCTTAGGTGTAATAGCTGCCTGGAAAGCAAACACTATAATAGATCGTTTAATAATGCTATTTTGCGCTATAGCTTTTTCTGTTCCAGTATTTTGGCTTGGATACATTTTTATATGGTTATTTGGATTGTGGGCTTTTGGAAGAGATGAAGCGATACTTCCTGTTGCGACATTTGTACCTATAGGAGAAGACCCTTGGGAATTTCTTAGACATATGATTCTACCCGTAGTATCCCTAGGACTTTTAGTATTAGCTGGAATTGCCAGAATGACACGTGCTAGTGTTTTAGAAGTTTTAAAAGAAGATTATATTCGCACTGCTAGAGCAAAAGGACTAGGTGAGCGAATTGTACTTATAAGACATGCATTAAGAAATGCCTCCCTTCCTATAATAACTATAATAGGTCTAGGCCTTGCAGGATTATTATCAGGTGCTGTTGTTACTGAAAATGTATATGCAATACCTGGATTAGGCAGAATGGCTGCTGAAGCTATATCGACTAGAGACTATCCTATTATTCAAGGCTTAATAATACTTATTGGAGCTGCATACGTATATATTAATTTAATAATTGATATTGCATATGCATTTTTAGACCCAAGGATTAGATATTAATGTTTAAACAAACAACAAGTAATACTTTTATTGAAGCCTTTAGAGAAAGTCCACTAGGGTTTATAATTGGCATTATTGATTATTTAATCTCAATAATTAAAAATCCAAAAATTCTTCTAAGAAATATAAAACAACAACCAACAATGGCTTCAGGTATTATTATTATTGTTCTAATGATAATAATAAGCTTATTCTCACCCATTTTGATGACGTACGATCCAAATGATGTTGAAATGGATGATAGATTTCAACCTCCTGGTGAAAAATCTGAAGAAACTGGTAGAACATATTGGTTTGGTTCTGATGCATTTGGTAGAGATATATATAGTAGAACTATAGATGGAGGAAAAGTTTCGTTATTTATAGGATTTGCTGTTGCCTCTTTAAGTGTTTTACTTGGTGCAATTTTCGGCTCCATAGCAGGATATTTTCGTATGATTGATTCAGTATTAATGAGAGTTATGGATGGAATTATGGCTATTCCTAGCTTATTATTAGCTATAGCATTAATGATGCTGCTGCAACCAGGAGTATGGACTGTTATTACTGCAATAGTCATTGTTGACACGCCCAGGATGACAAGAGTAGCAAGGGCATCTGTTCTTAGTTTAAGAGAACAAGTCTACATTGAAGCCGCAAAAGCAGTAGGAGCAGGATATGTTAGAATAATTGGTAGGCACATAATCCCCAACCTTATAGCCCCTTTAATCATCATGGGAACTTTTGTAGCAGCTGGAGCAATGTTAACAGAAGCGTATCTAAGCTTTCTCGGAGCTGGAGTACCTCCTTCAACTCAAGCTACTTGGGGTAATGTTATGGCTGAAGGAAGAGGATTTATACATAAAGCCATGTGGGTAATATTTTACCCTGGTTTGTTTTTAGCAATTGCAGTTACATCTATCAATTTAATGGGTGATGGACTTAGGGATATGCTAGATCCAAAACTAAGACGTAGACTATAGAGTAATTATTCTATAGCATATATAAACCCATCTTCAGACGTTAGATATACTACTCCTCCAGAATAAGATGGACTAGCTTTAATTTGGCCCTCAGTATTAAATACCCAAATATTTTTTCCAGTATTTATATCAACTGCATGTAGATCTCCACTAGCATCACCTATATATACAATGCTACCAGCAATTAACGGAGAGCTAAGGTTCAAACTTTTCAAAGAATACTCCCAATCTTTATTCCCTGTTTTTTCATCTACTTTAATCAGATTACCTGAATAACCTGCAGCATACACTTTATTTTCATATAATGCTGGAGTTGTATAATACCCTCCTCCTCCACTTGCAGCCCATACAAAACCTCTTTGATGAGGAATAGAATTAGTTAACCCTAAAAAGAATAATTGAGATTTGAATCTTAAAATAAAACCATCTCCAGGTAGATTAATAGAATTCCAGTCAACTGCTTTAATACCTCCTGAAGGGTTAGGTACAAATACTAAATCCTCTCCAAAGACTGCAGACCCCGTAGGTTCCCCATCAATTCTAAAAGTAAATCTCTTTCTTCCAGTATTTTTATCTAAAATATATAAACCATGATTATACGAAATAATCCCAACTACATCTTTATAAACTGCTGGCGATGAACTAATCCATCCTCCAGTATCAAAAGTCCATATTTTTCGCCCATTAACTACATCAAGCGCATACAGTAAACCATTACCAGACCCAATATAAACTATTCCATTCGAAACTGCAGGAGATCCAGCTACTTTACCACCTAAATCATATTGCCATATTAAACTTCCATCTGATTTATTAATAGAAATAACTTTTCCTAAATTTAAACCTATAATTAACTGGTTATCTACAATAGATAGTGTTGAATATATCGGAGATTCTAAATTTTTTTCCCAATTTAGTTTACCATTATCTATATTAAGTGATAATATTCGTCCATCCCAAGTAGATACATATAAATTTTCACCTTCTATTACTGGACTCGAAAAAATCTTAGAATCGGCGAAATATTTCCATTTTAAAATTCCTTTAGGGTCTTCTTTATTGCCTATAACTGAAGCACTGTGAATTAAATCACGATGATACATAGGCCAATTATTTCCAGTAGTTAAAATAGATATATTTGATAAAGGTTTATCTATTAAAAAATTCGGACTATATCTCTTATAAGCACATCGTCCAAATATAAGTAATAACAAAGCAAATATAAATAAAAACCAAATTACTTTACTGTATTTAAGAATTTTTATTCTTTGTGACTTTAAATCACTAACAGATTCATAATTATATAAAGTTAAATTAGACCGACATTCACGACATTTATTAGCATCACTAGGATTAACAGTGTGGCATGCTGTACAAAATTTTAATTTATTTTCCATAAAAGTTAATTAAAAAGAATTAGTATTCTTGAAAGAGTTTTCCCCAAGGAGTTTTTAAAGCTTCATTAATTCTCTTTTTTCCTATAAACCTCAACCAATATTCGTTATGGTAAATATTTGATGCAAAATATGACCAAGGTACCAAAGGAGTTCTAAGTAATAATTTTTCTAAAGGCTTTAATGGACCCCAGTAAATTAATTTTTGCATTTTACTAGCAAAAGTATTTTCAATATGACTAAATTTCCAGTTAATCCCTTCAATGCTATCACCTACTATTTCAATATTATTAACATCTCCACAACCAAGGCCTAATTGATTTGCCAAATAAATAAATTTAACCTTCAGAGGATCAAATCCCATAAGTTTTGCTGCTACTGCATCAATGGCTACTTGATCTTGGCTTGCTAAAATCACATTTTTTTGGTGCCAACGCATTGCTCTAGGACCAGGCCCATCACCAGCCAATGTCCCATCTGAAACTGCAAATATACCAGGATGTATTTCTTTTTGAATTTTTAATAAATCTACAAGAGTCTCGTGAATTACAGAATGTGTCCAATGCCTTTTATGGTTTAATAAACCTCCAAAAGCATTTTTCATTGCTCCAGTTAAGTTAGTAAAAACATGTGTTTTAACTGTTGGCAAATGGATAATATTTTTTCCAATTAAAATCTTCGGAATACTAAACCCTTCAGGGTAGACCTCATCTAAAACCATCATTTTAGAATTTGGTTTATATTCAATCCAATCAGCTTCTTCAAGGTAAACAGAATCTATTTTATGTTTTTTTTCTACATTTAAATGCTTATTATTTATTGCACCCTCTTTAGCATCAACTACAACAGTGCCATTATGAGTAGGTATAACATTAGAGAAATTATCCGCCTTTAAAGTTTCAATTACACCGTCAAGTTGCCATGGAGTAGTTGAACAAGCAGGATAATAATATTGCCATGAAATATTGATTTTTAAAATAGTGCCAATATCTTTATTAAGATATTCTTTATACCCAGCTATTTCCATAGCTTTTGATATATCTTGTTTAACAGATTCTGGTGAAGTAAATAATACTGCTACTTTTGATTTCATATTGGAGTATTCCACCACGACTCCCACGGAAAATGTATCCAAGTTTTTGTGGAGTCTTTAGCTATTTCGTTGACATAATAATGGGGATCAAAATTACACTCATTATTCCAATACAGGACAGCATATCTAACATCTACTCCGTTAGCTCTCTCTATAATATATTTTGAAATTTTATTGAAGGTTTCACCAGAATCACATACATCATCTACAATTAGAACTTGTTTATCTGATTTGCGTGGTAGGTATGTTTCCCACTCTGGATAATCACGCAGGGCTGCTTTAACAGGTGTAAATGGTTTCTTCATCCAATGAGACATCATAACGCCAGGGATAAGACCTCCTCTTGATAATCCTACAATCACATCTGGGTCAAACTTATCCAGTAATATTTCTCTGCAAAGAGAGTTTACATCCCTTCGCATCTCTTCCCACGAATACCATAGTTTATTCATAATCCATCAACTTTATTAATGAGACTCACGCTAGATATTTTTATTCTAAGAAATCCCTTAATTTTTTTGACCTACTAGGATGTCTTAATTTCCTAAGAGCTTTAGCTTCAATTTGCCTTATTCTCTCTCTAGTAACTCCAAATTCTCTTCCTACTTCTTCTAATGTACGCCCTCTACCATCTTCTAATCCAAAGCGAAGCTGTAAAACTCTTGCTTCTCTTTCACTAAGAGTTTCAAGCACATCTTCAACTTGCTCTTTTAATAATTGATAAGAAGCAGCTTCTGCAGGAGCTAAAGCCGATCTATCTTCAATAAAATCTCCTAAATGACTGTCTTCTTCTTCTCCAATAGGAGTTTCAAGAGAAACTGGTTCTTGTGATATTTTCAATATCTCACGAACTTTTTCTGGCACAACTTCCATGCCTTCACCAATTTCTTCACTAGTTGGCTCTCTACCATATTCTTGGACAAGTCTTCTTGTTACTCTTAATAGCTTATTTATTGTTTCTACCATGTGAACAGGTATTCTTATAGTACGAGCTTGGTCTGCAATTGCTCTTGTTATAGCCTGTCTAATCCACCAAGTAGCATAAGTGCTAAATTTATATCCTTTTCTATAATCAAATTTTTCAACAGCACGAATTAAACCTATATTGCCTTCTTGAATTAAATCTAAAAGAGTCATACCTCTGCCAATATATTTTTTTGCCACGCTTACAACTAATCTTAAATTTGCCTCAGCTAGGTGAGATTGTGCATCTTGACCAGCATCTCTTCTTTTAAGCAAATACGAACTAAATACAAATTCAAAAGATTCTAATTTTTTTGTAAATTCTTTATCTTTTAAAGCAAGAGATAAGGCTTCTAATGTATCAATCTTGTCTAATAATTCAATTATATCCTCAGGAACAATACGCACATTTAAAGCTAGATTTTTAATCTCAGAAGCAATATCTTGTGGTTCTATATTTAATATTTCTGACAAAAAGTTTAATTTTTCTTCGGGCAATTCAGCATCTACAGCAATTCTAATATCAGAGGATTCAAGAAATAAATCCTTTACAGTCCATGAATCTCTCTCAATCTGAGCACTTTTACCAATTGCATTTAACAATTCACCTTGGCTAACTAAATAGTTCAAAGCTCGATTAATGTACATCCAGGATCTTACTGGTTGAATTTCAGAATCAGCATATTCTTTATCAAGCCTTTCTAAAAACCTTAAACTTTCTAAATGTCTTGCTAAAGAGCTTTCTTCAGCAGCTTTTAGAAGCCCGACTCTTCCGATCTCCCTTAGATACATTCTAACTGGATCATCTATAATATCAGAATTTTCAAGCGCATCAATCCAGCCTTCATTTTTTTCTTCATCAGCATCTACATCATTTTCAGATAAATCAGATTGATCAGGATTATTCTTAGAAAAACTAGATCTTTGTTTATCAGATATACTACTTGCCAAATTAATTATTTCACTAGCATTTGGAGAGTGCTCCATAGTCTCTTTATATACATCAGAATTATCTGGGTCATCATCGCCAATGTTCATTTTACCCTCTACTTACTTTAAAACTCTAAATTATTTTTTTAAAAATGATTGTTTAATCAATTTATTTAATTCAACTATTTTATCTTCTAAATCTCTAGAAGGAGGAATTTTTTCATGCTTAGTTGACAAAATTTCTTTTTGTAGCTCAAGCAGGTGATCCCTCTCCAACCTATTTAAACATTCAAATAAAGCATCTTTTTTTTGCTTCATATCTAATGAAACAGATTCATTAGATAACATTTCAGTTAATAAATTAAGCAAATATCCATCTAAATCATTACTCAATTGATTAATATTAGATGAATCTCGCCATCTCATAAATATTTCTTTATATTCACTATTTGAAAAATTTTCTGGAGAAAATTCAAATACATATTCTTTAAATTCTGGGTTATCTAATAATAAGCATAATACATATTTTTCTAATTGTCCCTCTGTTTTTGGGTTTAAATTCGATATTAAATGCGAATCATCTTTTTTTCTATAAATTACTTTATTATTTTTCAAGCTAGAGAAACTGGCCCTTACTGAACTCTCACTAACATCTAATTTCTTAGATAATAATCTAATATATTTATCCTGATCAAAATAGTTATCAATTGAAGTAATTAGAGGGAAAATATTTTTTACTAATTGCATTTTTCCTTCTCCAGATTGTATATCTATTTTTAAGGATAAAATACGTATTAAATAATCAATTAAAGGTTCAGCATTATTAATAATAAATTCCCACTTTTCAGAATCTTTACGAATTAATTCATCAGGATCCTGTCCTTGAGGCACTTCAGCAATTTTCAAACTAAAAGAAGTGCTCTTCTTGTTTGTAAACGACTGATTACGAGAAGTTTGAGAATTTCCTATTAATTCCCATGCAGAATCTAAGCTTCTTAAAGTTGCTTCCTGACCAGCAAAGTCAGCATCTAAAGCTAATACAAATTCATTACCTATTAATTTCAAAGCCCCTACTTGTTGTTTAGTAATTGCTGTACCCATAGAAGCTACAACATTATTGTAACCATTTTGATGTGCAGCGATTACATCCATATACCCTTCAACAATAATTGCTTTTTTTGATTTTTTTATTTGACCATATGCTAAATTTAATCCGTATAATATTGATTTTTTATCAAATATAGAAGTTGCAGATGTATTTACATATTTTGGCATTGAATCATCTAAAGATCTGGCCCCAAATCCTATAACATTCCCTTTCCAATCATGAATTGGAAACATTAATCGATTTTTAAAAAAATCTCTGTAACCTGAATCAAATTTTTTTATAAGTCCTGCTGATTCACAAATGTTCTCATTCAATCCTTTAGATTTTAAGTGAGAAGTCAAATCTCCCAAACTCAATCCAATTTTAAATTTCTCTGCTGTTTCATTGTCTACACCTCTTTTTAACAAATATTTATTGGCATAGTCAGCATTACTAGAATTCAAATTTTCTTGAAAAAATTCTAAAGCTACAATATTTGCTTGATACAATTCTTTAAATTTAGAGTCGTTCTTTTTTTCTTTTAACTCAACTCCTGTTTTATTAGCAAGGAATTTAATTGATTCGCCAAAACCAATAGACTCCATCCTCATAACAAATGAAAAAACATCTCCTCCAGTGCCACATGCCCCAAAACAATGCCATGATTGCCGATCAGGATTTACTATAAATGAAGGTGTTTTTTCAGAATGAAAAGGACATATTGATTTAAAATATTTCCCTGATTGGTTAATAGAAACATAATTAGAAACAATATCTATGATATCTGCTTTAGTTCTAATTTCTTCAATAACACTCATAAAAATACCTAATTAAAATTAATAATTTAATATAACCTTATAATCCTTAAAGCTTTTTTCTTTCAGATTCAGAATATGAAAAATTAGTAATCATATTAATTGGTTTTTTCACACTTTTAACATGCCTATCTAAATGATCAATTATACTTCGTATATCAACTAAAATTTCTCCTATAGAATCCCATCCATGGTCCTCATTTAAAAGTATTTTTAATTTATTTTCTAAATCTTTAGATGCACTCCAGCAATCAGATAAATCTGTACATAATACAGCCAGCTGCTGATCAAAATCATCAGGCAATTCCATCTCTTTAAACTTAACTAAAATTCTATGTGCAAGTTCCGCAACCTGCCTAGGCTTAGAAAAGCCAGGCTGTAATTCAAAATTATATTCATTATTAGTATTAGTCATTTAGAAAACACATAATGTGAAGCATAGGATGTCCAAGGTTCTCTTATATGCTCTAAAGCTTTTTTCTGAACATCTGGTTTCATACAATCTATTTGTTTAAATATATATTTCCAAATAGAATCTACCTCTTTGTGCCACGGTTCAAACTCAAGTCCGTACGGATCTCTTTGCATAGATTCTAAATGTTCTTGAATTAATAATATATTAATTTCAACTTTTTTTAATCGGATTTTGTCATTTATATACAAGTTCAGGTCCTAATTAATGATTTAGCTATTCCAGGCTGGATTTTTTCAGCAAAACGAATAGCATAATTATCAGTCATACCAGCAATATAATCTACAATAACACTATTTTTGTCTTTATTCCAACTAGTATATTCTTTGGGTACATAATCTAAATTTAAATTAAGAAATTCATATAAAGCTCTAATTATTTGACGAGCAACTTTTCCTTCCTCACTTAAATCTTCTGGCATATAAACATTTTCAAACATAAATTCTCTAAATTGATAAAATACAACTTTTATTTCATTACTCATCGATATAACAGGAAATATATCTGATCTCTCAGCATGTTCAATAGATTTTTGAGAATTTAAAATTATATCTTTAACTAACGTATTTACTCTTTCAGAATGAGATTTACCTAAAACCTCTATGATATCTGAAGGTATATCATCAAATTGTAAGACTTTTGCTCTAAAAGCATCCTGAATATCATGATTCAAATAAGCAATAGCGTCAGATAATCGACATATCTGACCTTCGAGCGACAAATTATCTGATGATAATTTGCTTAAAAAATCCCCTCTAGGTTTTGAATGAAGCATAATTCCTTGTCTAACATCACGCGTTAAATTAAGACCTCTACCATCTTTCTCAATTTTTTCAACGGTCCTAACACTTTGTAAACTATGCTTAAAACCATGAATATATATTTTATCAATTTCATCTTCTCCTATATGACCAAAAGGAGTATGGCCTAAATCATGTCCTAAAGATATTGCCTCAGTTAGATCTTCATTTAAATTAAGCGCTCTAGCTATAGTTCTTGAAATCTGTGAAACTTCTAAAGTATGAGTAAGTCGTGTAACAAAATGATCACCTAAAGGAGATATAAAGACCTGAGTTTTATGTTTTAATCTACGAAATGCTTTTGAATGTAATATTCTATCCCTATCACGTTGGTACTCAGTCCTAAACTGGCAAGATTTTTCTTTAATATCACGACCAATATTTAAATAAGATTTAGATGCAAATTTTGAAAAAGAATTTTCTCTTTCCTCTAAAATTTTTCTTATATTATTTTTAACCATATGATGAATTTCTTAAATATTGTTAAATTTATTTTAAATTATTCAGATAAATTCTATATAAATGGACTAGAATATTCAAATTACAATTTTAATCAAAAATCCCAACTCTATACCAAATTGTTGAAAATAAAACTTATCAATGGTACAACTATTACTAATTTTCAATCAAAATAGAGGAAGTACATGTCAGATAAAACAATATATGAAACTTTAGGTATAAAACATGTAATTAATGCTAGAGGTAACCAAACTCTACTTGGAGGATCTTTACTACCAAAAAAAGTACAAATAGATATGGAGGAGGCTAGCTTACACTTTGTTGAAATGCAAGAATTACTAAATAAATCCGGTGATTATATCGCAAACATTTTAGGTACAGAATCTGCATATGTAACATCTGGTTGCGCTGCAGCAATAACTCTTAGCACAGCAGCATGTATGGCAGGAACTAACGAAAAAAAAATTGGTAAATTGCCTGATACATCTAGTATGAAAAATGAAATACTTATTCAAAAATTACAACGATATAGATTCGATAGGTGTTTTACTCTAGCTGGAGGGAAATTGGTAGAATTTGGAAATCAATCTAAAACCACTAAAGAAGATCTTGAAAATTCTATAGGAAACAAAACTGCAGCAATTGCATATGTGTTAAACACAGATATAACAAGTAATATGCTTTCACTAAATGATACTGTTGAAATTGGACGAAAGCACAAAATCCCAGTAATCACAGATGCAGCTTCACAAATTTACCCTCTAGATTATTTTAAAAGCAGTGCTCAATTACCAGATCTAGCATGCTTTGGAGCAAAATACTTCGGAGCACCTCATTCCTCAGGTATCGTTGCAGGAAAAAAACATTTAGTAGAAGCAGTAAAATCTCAAGGATTTATTGCTTACCATCATGATGGAGGCCTAGCTTATGGACGAGCAATGAAATTAGATAGACAGGAAATTGCAGGAGTTGTATCTGCATTAACTGCCTGGTTCTCTATTAATCATGAAGACAGATTATTAAATTATGACAAAAAAATTGAAACAATTCAAAGTTATCTAAAAGGAATTAATGGTGTTAAAAGTGAAGTTTTACCAGTTAAAAGATTCTATGGCTCTACATTGAAAATTCAAATTGATCCTAAAATTATTGGAAAAACTGCTAAAAAAATTGCTGAAGAGCTTGATTCAGGCAACCCAAGAATATGGGTCTATGCAGAATCTGATCCAAAAAATTTAAGTATAGATGCTAAAAACCTATTATCTGATTCTGAAACAATCGCTGTTAATGTGCATACACTAAATGAATATGAAGAGAAAATTATAGGAGAAAGATTAAAATATTTATTAACCTAATCAAATTAAGGATGATTTAATTATTATTTATGAACTATTATAAACAAACTGACAAAAGTAATACTTACAAATACCCGGCGCATCACGAAGGCGAAGGTGTTTTTAAAATTTGCCCATTATTTGATAAAGAATTGAGCTTACCAATTAAAATGCAAATTTGGACTTTAAACCCTGGTGATAGTGAAGGTGATCATACTCATGGAGACGATGATACTGCTTTAGAAGAATTTTATTATTTCCTTGAAGGAACTGGAACAATGTATATAAATAAGGAAGAAATACCTATAAAAGCTGGAGATACATTTTTGGTCCCTCCAAACATAGACCATGGATTTAAGAATACCGGAGATTCTATATTAAAAGTATTCATAATATGGGGACTACCTGATGAATCTCTGCAAAATTCTAAAAAATAATTTCAATTCTTTTTTTATATTTAAAACCATATCAATTATAGGAATTTTGATTGCTGGATCAATTATTCTGATTATGATATTCACCACCTTGGGTATGTGGCAAGAATCTTTAAGCATAGTTCCTGATCAGAAAAATATCACAATAGCAGAAAACAATCCTCAATCTGCCTTAACTGCACGTAAAATACGTGAATGGGAACAATTAGAACTTGTAAATAAATATTGGGATTCTATAAATAATTCAAATGCTGATATAGCCGTATCTTTACTAACAGACAAATATAAATTAGTTAAAGAAGAAGAAATAAATAAAATAGTATCAACAATAAATGAAGAAAACAAAATAGAAATATCTGATTTAACAGAACCATTTATAATTTGCCCTAAAGTTTGGGGAATAACATTCTATATAAGTCAAAAAAGTGACGAAAAAATTATGACACAAATTAAATTAACAAATATTGCTGGAACATGGCAAATATCATATATAGGAGAACCTACAGAGTGTTAAATGATATTATATCAATGCTCCATCATCCCTCCACCATCTAAGTTTATTGATTGACCGTGAATCCAAGAAGCAGCCTCTGTGCAAAGATAAGAGATAAATCCTCCAACCTCTTCATCTGTCCCTGTTCTACCTATTGGTAAAGCTTTTGCAATTTTATCCCATTCATCTGTTTTACTTACGTCATCAACTCTTGAAGTATCAACAGCTCCAGGACATATGCAATTAACATTAACACCATGAGGGCCTAATTCACGAGCTAAAGATTGAGTCATCCCAATTTGAGCAAAACAAGCAGCATTATATGATAAATTTTGAGCACTCCCACTCTTTCCTGCACCAGATGAAACATTAACAATCTTTCCACCTTCACCTTGCTCAATTAATACCTTTGCTACTAATTTACTACAATAAAAAGTACCATTAATTTTAACATCTAATACTTTCTGAAAAACCTTAGGGTCTAAGTCTAATAATGGCACTCTATCTGGACCTCTGGCATAAGCCGCATTATTAACTAAAATATCAATTCTCCCAAATTCATTCAAAGTTTTATCTATAAGTCTCTGCACATCATTTAAAGACGATACATCAGCAATAACAGGTAGCGCTTTACTTCCTTTTGCTCTAATTTGCTCAGAAGTACTTTCTATATCTTTCCAATTAACCACCTTCTCATCTTCTGGAAAACTATCTGGATTACGCCCCGTACCAGTAACAACAACATCAGCTCCTAAATTTGCAAGAGACAAAGCAGTAGCTCTACCTATTCCTCTTAACCTACCAGCACCTGTAACTATAGCAACTTTACCTTCAAGTTCTTTCATGTTATACACTCCAAAATTTCATCTATTTCTTTTTTATTCTGCCACTTGGTAGCTTACCAGAAGTTTCATCTTTAACCATTTGATTATATGAATCACTTAAACCATTAAGGCTATTATTAAACTGAGGAATAACATATCTTGAAAATAATTCTAAAGATTTATACCATTTCTCTACTGATGTCCATTCTATAGATAATAAAAGTAATCCGCCAAACCCCCCAGTTTCTTTTTCCAATTCTTTTATTTGAGATATACAATCATCAGGATCTCCAATTATCCATCTTCTTTGTTTAATAATTTGCTCAATAGTTATTTCATCCACAGGCTGCCCAGGATATATTTCAAATGAAGACTTAGCTCCAGCCTTAAATGTATAATTTCTTATTTCATGCATTGCACCTGCCTTTATGTCCTCTAAAGCTTGCTTTCTAGATGAAGAAACATATATAGGCACATTACCTATTACCCAATCTTTTCTATTAACAGAAAATCCATTTTCAGAAGACCCTTTTGAATAAAAATCCCACTGTTCATTTAATTTCATCGTACCAGGTAAAGTATAAGCTCCAGATATAATTTTCAGACCTCTTTCAGATGCCACTTTTAGGCTATTACCGCTTCCCGAACTGACACAATATATAGGCATGTGAGGGCTTTGATATGGTTTTATTTGAATTTGCATTCCTTCAATATCCCAGTAATTACCTTTGTGAGAAATTTCACCTCTTTCACTAAATAGTTTCAATATTATATCCAGTGATTCATTCATCATAGGTCTTAAATCTTTAGGATCTAGATTAAACATTTTTATATCTGACCCTAAAATTCCAGGAGCACAGCCAAAATCTAATCTGCCTAGAGTCAAATGATCCAAAAAAGCCATTCGTTCTGCAACATGAAATGGATGGTGATAAGGTAAAGCAATCGCACCTGTCCCCAGCCTAATCCTGCTAGTTCTAGTTGCCGCTGCGGAAATAAATATATCAGGAGCAGGAATATTTTCCCAACCACCTGTATGGTGTTCTCCTACCCAACATTCATCAAATCCAAGACTCTCTATATATTCAATTAATTTTAAATCACGCTCAAAAGCAATAGTTGGGTTTTCACGAATTGAATGTGAAGGCATCATAAATAAACCAAATCTCAATTTAATCTCCTCAAATAATATAAAAAATTCTAAAAAATTATTATAGCATTCATAATATTAAATTATAAACCAGAAGAATTAATTTATTCCTGAAAAAGACTTATTCATAAGCTTATTTATAATTCCCGGCCTAATTTTTTGAAAATAATTTAAATCCTCTACTGTATCCAAATCAAATACCAACCCTTCCTGCTTGCAAAAACTAAATTTTGAATTTAATTCAACTACTTGATCAGTATGTTTATCTAAACTATAATTTCCTAATTTTATTAAAAAATCAGATAAAACTGGAGCAATAATCAAATTTGTTCCTTTATCATTATATGCAGGCGAAAATACAAAATCCTGTCCAAAATTCGATAAATTTATTGCCATATTTATATCATTAAACTCTATAAATGGAAGATCAGAAGCAATATAAATCGGTGTCAAATTTTTTTTGAAAGCATCTGAAAATTTATTATTTAATATATTATTCAAACCACACCCTTCATCTTGAATCCATCTAACATTAAGACAACTACAAATATCTTTAAATAATTTATCTTCACCTATAACCCATACCTCATTAGATAATGATTTTTTAGATGCTTTAATAACTTCTAAAAACATATTTACTGTTATATTAAATCTCTCGTTTTTAGTCAGAACATTACTAAGCCTAGATTTAGCTAAAGCCAATGATTTAATTGGAATAATAATTACAAAATTGGACTGATTCATAAATTTCCTATTATGTTTTAGAATTGATTTTCTATAAACCTTGCAAGATCAATTTTCTTTTGTAAATCATCCATTATTGTATCAAAGATTTCTACCCTGTATCCCATATTTTGAATTATAGCTTTATTTTTTTCATCAAGTTTATCAATAACTATAGAATTGCAAATTCCTTCATATATTTTAGCTATGCCTATACTAGTAGGCTCATAGCCTAATTCAATCATAATTTTATCAGCTGGACCTTTTATAGCCTTACCATCAACTATTGGAGATATAGCAATTTTTGCACCATCAAATTTCTTTATTTGATCTAAAACATTCTCTAATTTAAGAATTGGATAAATACTTAGAAATGGATTAGAAGGACAAATAATAATTGAATTACATACATCTAAAGCATTTTTAAAATCATTTGAAATCTTTGCAGTATCTCTTCCTTTAAAAATAAACTCTTTAACTCTTGGCTCACATCTATATTTGACAAAGTAATCTTGAAATGACAATTCTATTCCATTATCTGTCAACACTTTTGTAGAGAAAATATCATCTGACATAGGAATCACAGAATGTTCAATCCCTAATTGTTTTGTCATTTTTTTTGTAACTGATGATAAAGTCATGCCTTTCTTTAATAAATGTGAACGATATATATGCGTTGCAAAATCTTTATCTCCAATTTTAAACCAATTATCTAGTCCGAAATTTTTTAGCGAAGAAAGCACTTCAAATGTGTCACCTTCAATACCCCATCCAGTTTCTGGATTAACATAATTAGATAAAACATACATAACAGTATCCAAATCAGGAGAAACATGTAATCCATAAAAATCTTGGTCATCTGCCGTGTTTATTACAAAAAATATATCATCCGGTTTATAAACTGATTCTAATCCCTTAATTAATTTAGAACCGCCCACGCCACCAGCTAAAACTAATATAGGTTTTTTCATATAATGAACATCTCTAAAAAATTATCATTTTAGATTAAAAGAACTTTTCTTTGCCCATGAATCTCTTAAAGAAACAGTTCTATTAAAAACTAATGATCCAGATTTAGTATCTTGAGAATCTAATATATAATACCCTAATCTTTCAAATTGATAATGTATTCCTTCAGATGCATTCTCTAAACTAATCTCTATAGGGCAATTTTTCAAAACCTTGATTGAATTTGGGTTTAATTCCATATTATCTGAATTCTCTTCATCAAATTCTTTTTCTGAAATCAATTTATCATATATCCTAATTTCAGCTCTTGATGATTTTAATGCAGACACCCAGTGAATTGTGCCTCTTACCTTACGTCCATCTGCAGGCTTACCTCCACGACTATTCTCATCATATTCACAATGAATTTCTATGACTTCTCCTTTTTCATCTTTGATTACGTCAACACACTTCACTATATATGCATATCTTAATCTTACTTCTTTACCTATAGTTAAACGATGAAATTTGGGCGGAGGTATTTCAGCAAAATCCTCTCTCTCAATATATATTTCTCTTGAAAATGGAACTTTTCTAGAACCCATTGCAGGATCTTCTGGGTTATTTAAAGCATCGATTTCTTCAAACGAATCATTTGAATAATTTTTTATAACAACTTTAATAGGATTCAACACAGCCATTACCCGATAAGCTGATTTATTCAAATTCTCCCTTACACAATGCTCCAATAAAGACAAATCAACAAGATTTGTTCTCTTTGTTATACTAGTTCTTTTACAAAAATCTAATATTGCTTCTGATGGATACCCTCTTCTACGCATACCAGATATAGTTGGCATTCTTGGATCATCCCATCCATTTACCATATTAGATAAAACTAATTCAGATAATTGACGCTTACTCATCATTGTGCCACTAATGTTTAGTCTCGCAAATTCTATTTGTCTAGAAGGATAAATATTCAACTTATCAATAAACCAATTATATAAAGGCCTATGATCTTCAAACTCAACAGTACAAATCGAATGAGTAATTTTTTCTAAAGAATCTGATTGACCATGAGCAAAATCATAAGTTGGATATATGCACCATTTATCACCTGTTCTATGGTGTATAATGTTCATTATCCTATAAATAACAGGATCCCTTAAATTTAGATTACCTGAACTCATATCAATTTTTGCTCTTAAAACTCTAGTTCCATTTTTAAATTTGCCATTTTTCATTTGCTCAAATAAATCTAAATTTTCTTCTATAGTTCTGTCTCTATAAGGACTATTTTTACCTTTGGTTGTTAGAGTGCCTCTATATTCTCTAATCTCATCTTGGTTTAGATCACATACATAAGCTAATCTCATTTCAATAAGTTTCACAGCATAAGAATATAATTGATCAAAATAATCCGATGAATAATGAACTTTATTACCATAATCAAACCCAAGCCATTTTAAATCGTTTTGAAAGGCATGAATAAACTCTTCTTCCTCTTTAGATGGGTTTGTATCATCAAATCTTAGGTTACATTTACCGTTATTTTCAGATGCTATACTAAAGTTAACAAAGGCAGATTTTGCATGCCCAATATGCATATATCCATTAGGCTCAGGCGGAAAACGAGTTATTATTCGTTTGTATTTACCATCGCTTAAATCCTTAGATATAATTTCCCGAATAAAATCTTGATTATTTTCTAAGTTATCATCTTTATTAGTATTATTCATATAAAACTTTATAATCCATAGATAAAATAGTGGCGACCCCGACCGGATTTGAACCGGCGATCTCTGGCTTGACAGGCCAGTATGTTAAACCGCTACACCACGGGGCCATAGAGTATTGTCAAATATTATATCAGCATTTTAGGATTTTAGTTAATATTATTTAACATTAATTCAAGTTTAGTTGTATCAAAACCTACAACAAACTCATCTCCAACAAATGTTACAGGAGTAGTCATTAAACCTTTGTTTAATAAAAATTCTAAAGAATCCTGATCTAAAGATATATTATGCTCTATAAATTTAATACCTTTTTTAGAAAAAAAATTCTTTACCATGTCACATGGCTTACAATCTATTGAGGTATATATTTTAACTATATCATGCACTTAAAATTAACCTTACGATTTTTCCTTATAAGTTATTCCAGAAATCAAAAGGAAAATTATTAATACCAAGCTAATCACTACATCAGTGTACCCTACTGGCAATTCATCAGCAATAATTTGTGAAGCATGATGTGCCTGAACTATGAGGCCTATTATTGCAGCCAAAATAGCTGGCCCTTTTGCAGCAGCTCCTCTGTTTCTTATACCTGCAGCTAATGTAAAAGCTCCCCAGGCAGCCCAAACTACACCTAAAGCTTCGTGCATGTTTTGAGCAAATAATAGTAGAATTGAATCAGACAGATCACTTCCTAATTCTCCTGCTAAATTAGATGCAGCATCTTCTGAAACATAATACAACATAACTCCAAATAATAGATTAACTAATCCAAAAATAATTAACCAAAACCTAGGATTAAAAATTCTCATATTAATACTCCTATCAAAATCATTATTTAAACGATAAATATAAAAAATTATATAATATATCTATTTACTCTATATAATTACTTTAGCTCTTCTTTGGTTTAATCATTTTATTCATTGCCCAATCAGGGTACAAATTATATATATCCATATTTTTTACAGGCGCACCCAAAGCTTGTGGAGGAATAACAAAGTCCCCTGGTTCTCCAGTCATATCAGTCATATAATAGCTTAAACCTACAGATCTTAAAGTACGAGCAGAAGGAACATTAAATGGACCTACTGTTGCGAGGGGTATACAGCCTTTATCTAGTATCCATTGAACAGCTGCATTCACAACAGCTCTACCCATTCCTAATCCTTGAGAAGACCTTTCTACTTCCATTCCAATTTCATATATACTCTCTCCCTTATCTACTACTGTAGCCAAAGCAGAAATTTCACCCTTATTTTTGACTGCAAATCCTGACACTGCATCATCAAAATAACAATGCCAAAATATATCCCTATCGACTGATTCCAATTCTTCTTTACTAGCCATGAATACTCTAGGGTCCACTTCTAAATTACATTTATCTTTGTCTCCAAATAAATAATAAGAAGGACCATTTATTTTGAATTTACTTTTTTTTATTAACTTTGCTAATTCATAAGAACCATAAATAGAAAAAAGCATTTCTTTATCTAAATGTTCAATTAAATTCTCAAAATCAGAAATCCATTTTTTATCAGAAAAAATTATAGTTGATTGTTTGTATTTAATAACCCAAATTGGCTTCCCTATAAAAGGATCATTCAATATAGGAACAACCTGATATTTCTCGATACCTAAATCGAGAATCTTTTTATCAAGGTGTGAGTTTATCCATTTTTCTACTTTTGTTGAAAGATCAGACATTTCAATCCTTATGTTAATATTTAAAAGATATATTATCTTTATCACTAGATATAGTAAAGTTTATATATTATAAATCTCAAATAATAAATAAGTTAAACTAATAAATATAATAATAGATAAAATTAAACAAAAATAATACTTAACTAGAAATTCTTTTTTCCTATTCTTATGTCTAATCGATTTTATTATTAATAGTCCAAAAACCCAACCACCCATTAATGCTAAAGTAAAAAAATACTTTTCGGGAATCCTGCTATATCCTTTTAAAGCAAAACGCTTATCAATAATCAAAAAAATCACAGAAAACAAATTAACAGAAAAAAGCATTCCAGCCAAAATTGAAAAAAAATAAACCATTTATTTTATAAATTATTTTTGATCAACTAAATGACCTCCCAGTATTGGCCAACCTTCTGAATTCCAACTTAATGATCTGACTCCTAATTTAGATATGCCATTATCAAATCCATCATAGAAATGGTAGGTAAAAATATCTCCATATTCTGAAGTAGTAAGTATACCTGCGTGACCTGGTCCAATATATCTCCCTTCAGTTTTTAGGATTACTGAACCTCCACCATTTAACATATCCTTACCATTTTTATCAAAATAAGGTCCACCGATATTTTTTGACCTTCCAGCTACAATGAAATATGTAGAATTAATTCCATTACAACATTTACCATGATTTACAAATAAATAATAATATTCACCATTTTTATATATATATGGTGCTTCAATTTCTACTTCATCAATTCCATTATTAAATGCGATATTGATAAATCTTTCTGGATAATCTGAAGTTGTAGGCTTATCATTGTAATTACTTAATAACATTGTGCTTGAATCTAATTCAGTAACATATATACCTCCAGCATGAGATCCAAATACTAAATAAACTTTATCGTCATTATCTCGAATTACACTTGGGTCCATTGCTCTAGCAGTTGACAAGTTCTCATCAAAAGATTGCACAACAATTCCTTTATCAATCCATTCAGGACTATCAGGAGATCCAATGTTTTCAGCAACTCCAATTGCATCCCTTATTGTCGCATCATTTTCATCGTAAACAGTATAAAATATATATTTTCCATTATCTAAAAGAGAAGGAGCGTCAAATTCACCTGTTGGATTCCATATTTGAAATTGCTTAGCCCAAGCAGGTACTCCATTAGCAAAAACTGAATTATAATCTTTATAAGATCTATCTTTAAGATTAATTAAAATACCTTGTAGTGGTTTTCCTTGAGATCCAGATCCATATCCAATTAAATTATCTTCATTACCAAAATTAAAAAAAGCACTTGGATCATGGACTAATTCAGTAATTGACTGTAATACGGTATTGGGCATAGGTGCTGGTGTAGGTACAACTATAAGTGAAGATGGTTGATTAAGTTGAACTAAAAGACCTAGAATTTCAGCTTCTTTATATTTTAATAATTCCAGTAATTGATCGTTATTATTTAAAAGCTTCTCAAGTTCAATGTTTAAACTTTCGTTTTTTTGATCTAAGTTAATAATATTATCTTGAGTTAAATTAATTAGTTTCCTGGTTTGATCTAATTCAATATTTATATTATCAAATTCTGCTATTAAATCTTTATTACTAATAATTAATAAATCAATTTCGCTCTGGGAATCTTCAGACCTAGTTGTCATCTTCTTATTTAAATTCTCTAGGTTTTCAGCTCTTGTTTTAGCATTATTTATTTCATTTTCTAAAATACCAATTTCTCTAACTAAATCTTTCCCATTATTTATCAACTGATTAAATTCATTTTTTAATTCATCATTCATTTCATTTACTTCTTTTTCTAAAGAGTTTGAAATTACAAAATCTAAATTAATTTCTTTTTCCACCTGCCCTGAACCTGACCCTTCGCCTAATAAACCATTACATCCAATTAAAGACAAAATTGTTGTCAATGTAATTAAATAAATAAGGTTGCGCATTATTTTCTCCATATGATATAAAAATATTAAGTTCTATTTATTTTTTAATATTTGAAAATAGTATCAACTTGAATCCACGTTCTTTTGCTCTAATTGATCTTTCAAAATTGCTATTTGATCTTCTTTTTGATTTAACTGATTAACTAAATCAGTATTTTCAATAATAATCATTTGAATATCATTATTTAATTTAGAATTGTTATCTTCCAAATCATATAATTTTGTCATAGACTGATTTAAATCATCTCTCAAATTCTTAAGTTGCTCTAAATATACGTCTAATTCCTGGATTAATACTGAATTTGTTTTCTTCAAATCTTCAATTTCATTTTGGGAATTAGCAGCGAGTTCTTGGTTTAATCTGTCGAATTCGTCTCCTATTTTCAAAGCTTCGTCTAATTCTTTTAACAATATTTCTTCTTTTTCACTTAAAGACTTCCTCAGATCCATCAATTGATTAAATTCTCTACGTAATTCTTCGCTCACCTCATTAAGGGCATAATTTAGTCCTTCTGAAATTTCTGGCCCAATTTTTAATATATCTAAAGATATATCTTCTTCTGATGCTGCGCCTTGCCCAATAACACCACTACAGCCAATTAAAGTAAAAATCATTATCAATGTAATTAAATAAATAAGCTTACGCATTCTTTTCTCCAAGTGTTAAAAAATTAATCTATTTATTTAAAGCTTTAGATAGCTCTCCCTGCAACCTTAAAGATTCTTTATTCAAATCTTCTATTGTCCTTAAAGCATCTTCCAAGCGTATTCGTCCTTCATCTACTTTTCTATTAGAGTCATCAGATCTTTTAATTAATTTATTAATTTCATCTTGATAATTTTTTTCTAATTCTTCACTTCTTTTTTGCCAATCTTCTTCAGTTTGGTTAATAATTGATTGAAAATTACTTTCTGTTTCATTTCTTTCTTTTTCAATTCTAACTAACCAATCTTGGTCTATTTCTTCAATAATTTTGTTAATTTCATCTTGATAATTTTTTTCTAATTCTTCACTTCTTTTTTGCCAATCTTCTTCAATATCAGCTCTAATATTGTCAGCTTGTTGATTTAATGTATCTATTTCTGACCGAAGTTGCTCAGACTCTTCTGTTAATTCCACAACCTTTTCTAGCGCTTCTACTAAATCTGATTGTATTTGATCAAAATTGGTAGATTTTTCATTACCTGTACCTTGACCAACTAAACCGCCACAACCAATTAAGGATAATATTATTATAGAAATCAACACAAAAATAACTTTTTGCATGTTTCTCCTTATTTCTAAAATAGTCCTAATTTAGGACACTAAATGATTACATTTTAATTATAACTTATCAAGTGATTATTATATATTAGTAAAATTACCTGTTTGATTTTGTATAAATTAATCTGCAAAGCATAATAAAACTAAATTCTGTTAAAATGAATTTAAAAAATCATTTTAGAAAAAAGGATAGGATATGTATATAATAAGAAGAACATACAAGACTAAAACAGGGCAGGCAAGAAAAGCTGCCTTATTGCTTAAAAAAATTGCAAACATTTACACTGAATCTGGCCAACGTAGTAAAACAATAATTTATTACAATGGAGGAACTCTCCCGTGCCCAATAAATGAAATAAATAGAATATATATGCAATGGACAAGTGAAATAATAGACTCCCCTTATAGAGATGGAAATAAGTTTCCTGATTTAAGTGGGGTTTACAACGAATTTAGAGAACTATTAGATGAATCAGATGGACCAACTTCATGGATTGAATTTTGGGAAGAAATTAAATAATACCATTTTTTGATTCATGTAAAATTAAGGATAAAGTTATGAACACATCATCAAAATTAAAAAAATTATTAAATGGCAATAAATCTATAATTGTCCCTGGAGTGCATGATCCTATGAGTGCAAAAATTTTCCAAGACAGTGGATTTGATGTTCTATTCGCTGGAGGCTTCTCTTTATCTGCATCTACATTAGGAGTTCCTGATATAGGATTATTAACTATGTCTGAAAACATAGAACGTGTAAAGAGAATTACAAGTCACATAGATATTCCATTGATTGCAGATATGGATACTGGATATGGAAACCCAATTAATGTAATACGAACTGTAAAAGAATCTATAAATGCCGGAGCTTCAGCAATTATTCTTGAAGACCAATCATGGCCAAAAAGATGTGGACATATGGAAGGGAAATCTGTCATATCTATGGAAGAACATGTAGCAAAAATAAAAGCAGCAGATTATGCTAGAAAAAATTCAGACTTAGTAATAATAGCAAGAACAGACTCACGCGGGACACATAATCTAGATGAAGCTATTAAAAGAGGTAAAGCATTAGAAAAAAGTGGAGCTGATGTAATATTTATTGAAGCACCTCAAACAGAAGAAGAGATAAAAACTATTGGAAAAGAAATAAACAAACCATTACTAATTAATTTAATTGAAGGCGGAAAAACTCCAAGCCTATCAATAAACGAATTTGAATCTCTAGGATTTAAAATTATATTACACCCACTTACAAGTATATTTGCAACAGCCTATTCTATGAAGAAATTAGCAAATCACATAAAATCTAATTCTACAACCAAAAATTATAATGAAATATTAGATTTCAATGAATTTGAGAAAGTAGTCGATTTAGAAAAATACAAAGAATTAGACTCTCAGTTTTTAATTTAAAGTTATAAAAATTAATTCAAAAAGATAATTAAAAGTTAACCCTCATATATATTAAGGCTTAGTAATAATAAGTGTATATATTAATAAAGCTAATATTACGACCGTAATAACTTTACCCCTAGAACTTAATGAAACAAATTTGTTATATAGCCATCTCGTAATCATAATACCCCCCCTTATTCATAAAGAAAAATTATATCATGAAGTTAAATTAATGAGAGTTATTTAATCAATTAATTTAATTAATGAAAATAGTTTTTCAACTTCAACTGGCTTCTTAATCCGAATAAATTTATTATTATATTCATTACTATCAATCAAAATAGTTTCAAATTTCTTACGATTTTTCCAATGAGTCTTAATGCACCAAAATAGAATTGATTTCTTCGTAAATAATTGATTAAAAAAATTTTCAGTATTGCCATTCCATAAAACTTCTTTAGTTATGAATCTTTTTATTGTTCTTTTTAATAAACGCGTAAAAACAATATAAAATGGATAATCTAACCATATAATTAAATCCGCTTTAGGCCATATCAAATCGCATATAATTTGATAATTACCATCAATTATCCATGAATCAAAATCTTTTGTTACTTTAATAACTCTTTCTCTAAAAACTTCAGGTTCTGCCTGTTCCCAATTTGAGCCATGATTATATAAATCTAATTCAATATGTTTAAAATTTAAAGCTAGAGATAGGTTTTTGGCAAGGTATGTTTTACCCGATCCACTTGTTCCAATAATAACAAATTTATTTCTTTGCATTATGTATTTTACAGACTACCTGACTCAATATACTCATATTTTCTAACTCCAGATATTCCATACCAAATCACTAGAACTACAATTATGGATACTACACCACCTAGAACCATGGTATTCCCTGCTCCAATAGCATCTGACATTATCCCCACTTCCCATTTACCAAATCCATTTGCACTCATTGCAGCTAATGAATGAGCTGCGGTTGCTCTTCCTCTCATATTATCTGGTGTGGTTAACTGCACTACTGTTTGCCTCATAGTCATTCCAACAGCATCTGCTGCACCAAGTCCAATAATTGCAAAAGCTCCAATCCAAATAGAAGTAGAAAAACCAAATAAGATTAATAAAAATGCATAAATTAAAGTTGCATATAAAACTATTTTTCCTTTTTTCTTAAACTTATAGGTATTCATTACCAATAAACTTCCTAAAATGGCACCAACAGCATTAAAAGCTGTTAACGCAGCAACTATACTTCGTCCACCAGAATATAATTGCTTTGCAAAAATAGGAAACAATTCCCTGTAATACGAAACTATTGTTACTCCTATATCTAAAATGTAAAGCCCAGGTAGAATAGGATGATTAATTACATATTTAAATCCCTCAACTATATTTCTATGTATATTACCAATAGTATTTTCATCGCTAGAAATATTCAAAGCTTTTCCACTTTCTCTTATAAATAGAGGGAAAACCACACTAAAAACAGCAAATCCAGTATTAATCCAGAATGAGAGAACTAATGATTCACTCACACTTTCTTTCCAGGCAAAAGAAGTAATATAAAAAACAAAAGGAGTAATTATAGTTCCTACTTGCATTGTAATTGAATTCATAGCTACTGCATGTGTTAATATATTTCTTGGAACTACTCTAGCTGTTAAGGCTGATCTAGAAGGATTACTAAAAATACTTGTTGCAGATAATATGCCAGTTGCGATGTACACATGCCAAATTTCTAACGCTCCAAAAGTTTCAAAAAGCGTCATTGCTCCAATAAATATAAAACTAAATAACTGAGTTACAGCAATAAGTTTTTTTCTATCTAATCTATCAGCAAATACACCACCATATATATTAGCTGGAATTCTTACTACCAATTCTATTAATCCAAGGTAAGCTAATGTAGCTCCAAGCCCTGTTTTTTCATAAAGCCATACACCTGTAATAATCATTCTAAGGTTCATAGTTACCATAGCAGTTACTCCAGATAGCCATAGTATTCTGTAATCAAAGAATAAAAATGGTGACCATGCCTTGAGTTCAACAGAATCTTTTTTTTCTATTGGATTTTGAGGATTCATATTAATTAATCAAAGGTCCTTTACAAAAAATTCACCATTCCAGCTGTAACCATCATATTCAAAATCTGTAATCCCTTTAACATCATATACATTATTTTGAGCTAAAAATCGAATAAATTTTCCTTTTACAACTTTTCCTGAATGAGCAGACTGAATTAATTTTCCATTTTTATTAATAATAAAATTAATACTTAAAATGTTTTTTTCTAATTTAAGCACTTTCCTATGAGTAGCAGGTAATAAATCTAAAATAAGTTCTTCATTTTTCAATTGGTTTGAAATATCATTTTTCCAAAAGTCAGTTAATGATAAAACATTCATTTTTAGTTTGTAATTAGGGATTAAACTATCAGGCTTTAAAATACCAAAAAGGCCACTTACTATTCTAAGATTCTCGTTTAAATAATTTTTTGATATTAAATCTAATGAATCCCAATCAATATTTTTAAAAACAACACCCGTATACCTCTCTATAGCTTTAGAACACCCTTGATCAAAAATATTTAAATTATTCTTATGTAATACTCTTGCTTTATCTAAAGTTGTGCTATAAATAGAAACAATTTTTTTTTCATCTAATTTATTCAAAATTGACAGAATTTTTTCTACTCTATCTTTAAAAATATAATTTGTTTCAATGAATTTCTCATTTACAGTATTTTTAGAGGATTTTCCTTCACTAGGAGGTGCTAAAATTATCATTTATTTCTCCTTTAACAATTATACTTTATTCTAATGTTATATTTTAAAAAATATATGTTAATTTCCTCCATATCAACTCCAAAGGACCATATTTATAATTATCGAGCCAATATTTAGACCAAAGGATTTGAATAATCCATACCACAAAAACAAAAACCATAATCTCAGCTCTACCTAATGTTCCTTTAGAAAAAATTAAATTAAATATTAATATGCCAAAAATTGTTTGAGTAATATAATTAGTAAATGCCATTTTCCCACATGCTGAAAAATATACTAATATTGATTGAGGCAAGCATCTATTTAAAAGAGAAAATAATCCTATATATCCAATAACCATAGGAACCATGCCAATAGTAGAGGGAATATATCCAATTAAAGCTATACTAGGACTATAATCTTTAGAAACATACCAAATTAAACTTAATAGTGTTAACAAAATACCAAGTGAAAAACCATAAAATATCATTTTTTTATATATTTTAGATTCTAAATTTCCATTTAAAATAAATTTTCTATATAAAACCACCCCTATAAACATCATGCCTAAAGCTCTACAAAAACCACCAAAAAGAAATACCAAAGAAGCTGATCCATATTCATCTGAATCTGCAAACCAAAATTTACCCAACCCAATATCTTCTCCTTCAGTTGCTAATATATTTTTCCCAGTAATAGGGTCATAAGCAGATTGAAAGAAAATTGATAAGAATATAGGAAAAAGAGTAATAACTAATCCCAATACAAATAAGAATTTTATTTTTTTATTATATGTAAGAATTATTATTGGAGCACATAAAGCATAAAAAACAAGAACATCTCCTTCCCAAAAAAGCATATGTATACTCCCAAAACAAAATAATAAAAAATTCCTCCATAAACTTAATTTTTTTGCATCTTTACCCTTTTTTTGTGCTGACTCAATAAACAATACAATACTAGCTCCAAACAAAATCGAAAAAAGCCCCATCATTTTTTGAGCTATAAAAAGTTCTGATAAAAATACTGCAGTCCAGTCAAACATATTACTTGTACCAGCAGATGATGGGTTAAAATATGCTGAAAAAGGAAGCCCATGAACTACTGAATTCATTACAAAAATACCTAGAACTGCTAAACCTCTAATAAAATCTATATTTGTAATTCTTTCATTCACTGTTTATTAACTTTTCTGTTCTAAAGAATTTAAAGAAGCACCAAGTTGAAAATGCAGTCATTAAATGCCAAATAGCATGAAGCTGAATAAACGAATCAGGATTACAATATGAAGAATTAGGTTTACCTTGAGCCCATATAATAAAAGATAGAATATACATAATCATTCCAAGAAAAAACCAGGGGAAGTATTTTCTTTTTTTAACTGGCTTATATCTAGAAAATAATGCAGGTAGCCAAAATAAAATAACCCACCAATATTTATCAAAATTAGAAAAAATTTCTATAGGAGTAATACCAAAAACAGCTGCAACTACAAAACCAATAAACCCTGAAAACCATCTGAATTTCGAAGTCCAAAATCTATATAATGTCTCTGAAATAATCCAAAGACCAATAGATAAGCCAAACAAATCAAGATTTATACCTAAACTTGATCCAAATACCCATCTACTCAAAGCATATATTAAAACTATTATAATATATACTCTAATAAATTTTCTTATAGACCAACGCCCCATTTCTCCAATGTTAATTATCCAAGGCAATATAATATACATAATCATACTTAAATTATCTGCCCAGCCACCCCAATTTGTATTAGTACCATGCATTAACAAAGAACCAATACCTAAATAAACTACAGTTCCTGCATACAGTAATGATATTGGAGTTAATCCATAAAAATTATTTACATTATATTTATTCTTACAATCACTAGAGAGAATGCTAAACATTAATAATCCTGAGATCATAAAGCCTAGATTACTCAAGCTATTTATAGGTTCCTTAAATATACCTGCGCTTATTCTTTCACACCATCTAGAAATGCTTCCATTAGCATACGATGTTTGATCTAACCCAATCAGCCCAAATGAAGCTAAGCCAATATATAAAATAAGAAAACCTAATGTAATAACTAATGCAATAGGCAATACCTTGTCTTTCCAAAAAGAATACCCAGTAATTAATCTAGACTGCATTTAAACAACACTCTCTCTATATCCTTGAATAAGATAAATAAAGAACCTTTGATTAAATAATACACTGGAATTTTACTTATCAAAAATATCATATCATTTAAGTTGATATGGATAATATCGAAACTAAGATTAACAATAGAAAAATTTGGATTTGTTAACCCACAAGACCTTATTTATATAAATTAAAAATTAATATTTGAAGCTTATGGGCTAACCATAATAATTAAAAATATATTATATTTAAAACAAATCATTATAAAGAGTAAAAACACCTAAATT